>MDTA01052092.1_pt1 | contig 14729 bp, 15 predicted proteins | sample 811151 | NCBI WGS metagenome assembly MDTA01 (sample SAMN05326648, study PRJNA326480) | marine metagenome | isolation source: seawater | place: Indian Ocean: South | collected 2010 | reverse complement strand
TACGTATGGTACCTGAGAATAATCCTGATAGTAAATTTATTTATTATGCCAAAAAACCAACAAAAGGTGAAAAAGCTAAAGATAAATTAAAGTTAAAGAAATATAATCCAAATACTCGAAAACACGAATTTTTTGTAGAGAAAAAATTACCTCCTCATAGCAAATAAATTTTATCTTTTTTTAAAATTTCTATACTCGTAATCAATAAAAGCTTTTATCATTGATTGCCATATTTTTTTTGCAACTATTCTATCAACACCTTTTTTTTTTGATTTAATAGAGATATTTTTTAATATAATATTAATTCTCTTTTGATCTATAATATCTTTTTTGTACTTTTTATTAGCTAAAATTTTTTTTACTAACTCTGTTCTTGATTTAATAAGTTCTAAAAATTTATCATCTAATTTATCTAGTTTCTTTCGAATTGTTAGTATATTTTTATTCATCCTAGCGACAAAATAATTTTTTTATTTTATGTATATAAATATATATTAATTACTATGCTTAGACACGAAAAAATTAATAAACTATTTGAACTTTGGTTAATTATAAGTCTATTTTTAGTTTTTTTTATAATAATCATAGGTGGGTTAACTAGACTTACAAATTCTGGACTTTCTATTACAGAATGGGAGTTGTTTAAAGGAATTTTACCTCCATTGAATGCTGAGATTTGGAATAATTACTTTAATTTATATAAAGATATCCCACAATATAAATTAGTAAATTCTAATATGAGTCTAGATGAGTTTAAGATTATTTTTTATTGGGAATATTTTCATAGAATATTGGCAAGATTCATAGGTTTATTTTTTCTTATACCCCTAATATTCTTTTCTCTAACAAAAAATATAGATAAAATTTACTTAAGAAATTGTTATTTGATTTTTATTTTAATAATTATTCAAGGTACAGTCGGTTGGTATATGGTAAAGAGTGGATTAGTTAATGATATTACAGTAAGTCACTACAGATTATCAATTCATTTATGTATAGCTTTTATAATCATATCTTGTATTTATTGGTTGATTCAAAATAAAAAGATAAACTCCTCTAGAACATTTTTTAATTTTTCATATGACAACATACCGTATCTTATACTAATTTTTTTTATTTTTTTTCAAATTATTCTTGGTGCTTTTGTTTCTGGTTTAGATGCTGGTAGATTATATCAAACGTGGCCTTTAATGAATGAAAATTTCTTTCCTAATGATGTAGTTATTAATAAATTTAGTGATTTTTTAAATTTAAATAATCAAAGTTTGGTACAGTTTTTTCATAGAACAATCGCTTATATTATTTTTTTTCTGATTATTTTGATTGGATTTGAAATTTTTAAAAAAAAACCAAGAAAATTATTAAAACCTTATTTTTTAGTGCTATTTTTTGTTTTCTTGCAAATTATTTTAGGTATATATACTTTAACAAGTAACCTAAATATATATGTTGCTTCACTCCATCAAATATCAAGTATATTTTTAACAATTTTATCGTTAAATTTGTATCATCGATCTATTAATTAAAATTGTTTGACTTTGATTAATATTATTTGTATTTATCGCCATATTAAAAATGACACCTTTTATTAAAAAAAAAGATATAAAAAATGACTGGTATTTAATAAATGCAGAAAATGCCGTAGTGGGTAGATTAGCTGCTTTTATATCAAAAGTCTTAAGAGGGAAAAACAAATCGAAATTTAATCCTCATATAGACAATGGTGATTTTGTAGTTGTTACTAATATTGATAAAATTAAATTCACTGGCAAAAAAAATACTAATAAAATTTACTATCGACACACAAATCATCCAGGCGGAATAAAACAAACTACGCCTGAACGATTAACTAAAAAAAATAAAACTGACGATATATTGAGAATGGCTGTTAAAAGAATGTTGCCTGGCGGTGTTTTGGCTAAAAAACAACTTACAAAATTGAAAATTTATTCAGGAACAAATCATCCTCATGAAAATCAAAAACCTAAAGAAATTGATTTCAAAAATTTAAACAAAAGAAATACTTTAAAAAATTAAATGGAAAACTTACAAAATCAAGAAAAAAAATTAGATAAAAATAAAAAAATAAAAATTAATTTTAAAGACAGTAAATACGCGACAGGTCGTAGAAAAAGATCTATAGCCAAAGTTTGGTTAAAAAAAGGATCTGGAAAAATTTATGTAAATGGTAAGATGATGAATGATTATTTTAAAAGACCTGTTCATCAAATAATTGTGACTAGACCCTTACAGGTTTCTAATGTTTTATCAAATTATGACGTTAAATGTTCTGTAAAAGGTGGTGGCCTATCGGGTCAAGCTGGTGCGATTATTCATGGTCTTTCAAGAGCATTGGTTTATTTTGATGAAAACTTAAAAAAAGTTTTAAAAAAGGAAAAATTAACAACTAGAGACTCTAGAGTGGTTGAAAGAAAAAAATATGGCCACAGAAAAGCTAGAAGAAGCTTTCAATTTTCTAAAAGATAGATCATTTAAATTTATTAATTCTTTTTATGATGGTATAAAAAGTTAATGCTGTCCAAAAAAATTAACATTGCCATAATAGGTGCTACAGGATACGTAGGTTTAGACTTAATTTATCTGTTATCTAGACATCCCAATGCTAATATTAAATATATATGCGCTCAAAAAAAAATTGGAAAATCAATAAATTTTTTTGATAAAAGAATAAAAAAGAAATTACCAAAAATATCCAAATCTAAAAAGATTGACTGGAATATAATAGATTTAGTTTTTTTATCTCTTCCAAATGGTCAAGCACAGAAATTAATAAAACAGAAATTTTTTAAACATAAAACAAAATTTATAGACCTTTCAGCAGATTTCAGACTCTCTAATTCTAGAATGTATAAAGTTTGGTATAAGAAAAATCATTCGGCAAAACAACTTATAAATAAATCTTTATATTCTATTTCAGAATTTGTAAAAAAAAAAATAACTAATTACAGGATTATTGCAAATCCTGGTTGTTACCCCACATCAATTCAATTGGCGTTATGTCCTTTGTTAAAGAAAGGACTTATTGATCCAAAAAGAATAATTATTGACTCAAAATCAGGATACTCTGGTGCAGGAAAAAATTTTAAAGAAAAATTTAAACACAAAAACATATTATCATCTGTACACGCTTACGGTATTTTTAAACACAGACATATGTCTGAACTCGATCAAGAGTTGAAAAAATATTCTAAAATTAAAATTAAATATGTTTTCAATCCGTACTTAATACCAATGTTTAGAGGAATTTTGTCATCTATCTATGTAGAACCAACAAAAAAAAATAATATAAAAAAAATATTTTTAGAACTTAAAAGATTTTATAAAAAAGAAAAATTTATAAAAATTCATAAAATAAATACCCAAATTGGAACTGGAAGTGTGATAAATACCAATAATTGTGAAATATCAATTTGCAAAACATCTAATAAAAATAAAATATTGATATTATCTGCAATAGACAACCTAGTTAAAGGAGCTTCGGGCCAGGCTGTCCAAAACATGAATTTAATGTATGGATTCAAACAAACAACAGGATTGAAGTGAGATTTTTCATATTTATTCTTTTCATTGCTTTTAACTCATGTTCATCGACAAGCAAAATTTATATTTGTGGTGACAGAGAATGTTTGGATAAAAAAGAGATGAAAGAATATTATGCTAAATATCAAATTATAGAAATAAGAGATGCTGATAATAAAAAAAATAAAGATTTAGACCTGGCCTTACTAAATACGGGTGAAAAAATTAAGAAAAGTAAAAAAATTAAGAAAACTAAAAACCAACTTAATAGAGATGAAATTCTTCGTATAAAAAAACAACGTAAATTAGAAAAGATTAAACGAAAAAAAGAGGGTAAAGAAGAAAAAAAATTGACAAAAATTCTCAAAAAGGAAAAAGTAAAAAAAACGAAAGCAAAAAAAAGCTCTACTAAAAAATTAATAACTAAAAAAAACAAAAAACCCTGTAAAATTCTTTTAGATTGTGATATTGATGAAATTTCAGATTTCATTAAAAATTCAGGAAAAAATAAAGATTATCCTGACATTACGCAAAAATAATTTATGATAAAGAAAAAGAAATTTAATATAGCTATAGTTGGTCTAGGAAATATTGGCTCTTATTTATATAATTACTTAAAAAAAAATAAAGAAGAAATAACAAAAAAAACGAATGTAATTCCACATATTTTATATGTGTCAGCAAAAAATCGAAATAAAAAAAGAAGCATTAAAGTACAAAGGTCTAAATGGTTAAAAAACTATTTAGATGCCTCTAAAATAAAAGACGTCGATATTATCGTGGAGTTAATTGGAGGTTCGGAAGGTGCTGCAAAAAAAATTGTCTTTTCAGCATTAAAAAATAAAAAACACGTTGTCACAGCGAATAAAGCTCTTATTGCAAAATATGGAGATCAATTAGCTAAAATCGCAGAAAAGAACAATGTAAATTTAGAATTTGAAGCAGCTGTTTGTGGCGGTGTTCCTATAGTGAGATCTTTGAAAGAAGGTTTAATTGCAAATCAAATCAAAAAAATCTATGGAATATTTAACGGAACTTCAAACTTTATTTTAACTTCAATGGATAAAAAAAAGATTCAATTTAAAGAAGCTTTAGATGAAGCAAAACATTTAGGATATGCAGAAAGTAATCCTGTGTCCGATCTAAATGGCCAAGATGTTGCAGACAAATTAAAAATTTTAACTGCATTATCTTTTAACTCGTTTATTAATAATAAAATAATTGAAGTACAGGGTATAAAAGATATAGATCAAACAGATATTAATAATGCTAATATTTTAGGTTATAAAATTAAATCTATAGGAATTGCAGAAATTTTAGGAAATAAAATAATTCAAAATGTTTATCCAAGTTTAATAAAAAAAAATTCTGCTTTATCAAATATAGATGGAGTACTTAATGCTGTAATTGTTGAAGGAAAACCTGTGGGAAAATCAGTCATACAAGGAGAGGGAGCTGGTCCAAAAGCAACTACATCAGCATTAATTTCTGATATTTCTTCAATCTTAAGGGGTAATATTAAATATCCTTTCACCATATCTAATGCAAGGAGAAAAAATAAAGTATTTAAAAACATCAATAATGAAAAATTTTCAAGTTATCTTCGAATCGAAGTTATAGATAAACACGGTGTGCTTTCTGATATAACAAAAACTCTTGCAAAAAATAAAGTGTCTATAAAAAGACTAATTCAAAATCCTTATAAGTCAAAAAAGTATGCTTCAATTATCATAATTACTCATGAATCAAAAAATATTTCTCTAGTAAAAGTTATAAAGGCACTCTCAAAGAAAAAATACATTGTAAAGAAACCTAAATTTTTAAGAATTGAAAATATTTAATGAACATAAATCAAGATTATCTTCAAAAATTTGTAACTGCGACTGAGAAGGCTGCTTACGGAGCTTCTTTGTTTGTAGGTAAAGGTGACAAAATTGCAGCTGATAAAGGTGCAGTAGATTTAATGAGAAATGAATTAAACAAAATTGATATGGATGGAACTATTGTGATTGGGGAGGGTGAAATGGACGAAGCTCCAATGTTATATATAGGTGAAAAAGTTGGAACAAAAAAGGGACAAAAACTTGATATTGCCTTAGATCCTCTTGAGGGCACTAATTTTGTTGCAAAAAATTTGCCAAATGCCTTTTCAGTTTTATCAGTTACAAATAAAGGAAACCTATTTTCAGCTCCAGATACCTATATGGAAAAAATAGCCATAGGATCAAATTTACCAAAAAACTTATTGGATTTAGATAATTCAGTTGAAAAAAATATATCTTTGTTAGCGGATGCCAAAAATTCTACACCAGATAAATTAACAGCTTGTGTATTAGATCGTCCAAGACATAAAAAAATTATTGAAAGTTTAAAAAAAATGAATGTTAAAATAAATTTTATAACTGATGGTGATGTAACCGGTGCAATTTCTGTTATTGATAAAGATTCTAAAAATGACATTTACATTGGTATTGGAGGTGGTCCAGAAGGTGTTTTAGCTGCCTCAGCTCTAGCATGTTTGGGGGGCCAAATGCAGACTCGTTTAATTTTAGATAATGATCAGTTAATCAGAGCCAAAAAATTAGGAATTAATGACGTTAAGAAGAAATATAATATTGATGAAATGGTAAAAGGAGATGTTATTTTTTGTGCAACGGCTATTACTGACGGAGATATATTAGATGGTATTAAAGATTTAGGTGATTCTTACAAAGCATCAACATTTGTGCTTCAAAAAAGCACAATGATTAACAAAAAAGTTTCCAATATTCACAAAAAATGAGTTCACTTTCTGTTTCAGGAAAAAAATGGATATTAAAAGATGTAAAGCAGGAAGATGTTAGATATATTAAAGACAACTTTCTTTTAGATGAAATTGTTTCTAAATTATTAGCAATAAGAAATATTAAAAAAGAAGAAATTCAAACTTTTCTAAATCCTTTAATTAAAAACATTTTACCTAATCCATTTGTGCTTAAAGATATGGATTTAGCAGTAAAAAGATCCTGCGATGCAATTTTAAAAAATGAAAAAATTGGTATTTTTGGAGATTATGATGTTGACGGTGCCTCCGCTTCCGCTTTGTTAGGAAAATATTTTAATTCTATTAATCGGAAGTTTGAAATCTATATTCCCGATAGGAAAACAGAGGGTTATGGACCAAGTGAAGAGGGGTTTATGAACTTAATAAAAAATAATGTAAATTTAATATTTACAGTAGATTGTGGAACAATGTCTTTTAAGCCAATAGATTTTGCTGTAAATAAAAATATTGATGTTATAGTTTTAGATCATCACCAATCTGAAGTAAATCTACCAAAAGCATATTCCATTATTAATCCTAACAGAATTGATGATAAATCCGAATTAAATTACCTTTGTGCATCAGGAGTTACGTTTATGTTTTTAGTAGCCTTAAATAAAAGTTTAAGAATTAACAACTGGTTTAAAGAGAATAATATTTCAGAACCGAATTTATTAGAATATTTGGATTTGGTATCATTAGGAACTGTTTGTGATTTAGTTCCTTTAGTAGGATTAAATAGAGCTATAGTAAAACAAGGATTAAAAGTTTTAAACAATAAAAAAAACCTAGGATTAAAAACTTTATTAGACTTATGCAATGTACAAAATAATCTTTCGACATATCATCTTGGCTATGTAATTGGACCAAGAATTAATGCTGGAGGAAGAGTTGGAAAATGTTTCTTGGGAGCAAGTTTGCTTTTGAATAATGACTCAAAAACATCCTTTAAACTCGCACAAGAACTTGAAAAATATAATAATGAAAGAAAAAATATTGAAAATAATTTGTTAAAAGAAATTCTTACGAATAGCAATATTAATATATCTGACCCGGTAATAATTTTATCTGGAGAAAATTGGCATGAGGGAGTAATAGGAATAATAGCTTCTAGAATAAAAGATATTTACAACAAACCAACAATTATAATTTCTGTCACAGGAGAAAATTGCAAGGCCTCGGCTAGATCAGTAGTAGGTTTTGACATTGGTTCTCTTATATTAAACGCTGTACAAAAAGAATTTTTGTTAAAAGGTGGCGGGCATAAAATGGCAGGAGGTTTTACAATTAAAAAAGATAAAATTATATCTTTTAAAGACTATTGTATTAAAAAATTTCTTAATACAAAAAAAAATATTTCACCTGAAAAAAATATTTATATTGATAGCGTAATTGCTCCTTCGGCATTAAATATAAATTTTTTTTCAAAGATTAATCACTTAGCTCCATTTGGCTCAGGTAATCCTGAACCAAGATTTATAATAGAAAAGCTAAAACCGATTAATAGCAAAATTATTCAAGACAAACATATCAGCACCATATTTCTTGGGTCCGACGGAAGCACCTTTAAGGGTATAGCTTTTAATGCAAAAAACAGTGACATTGGTCAGTATTTGTTGAATAAAATTAACTCTACTTTAAATGTAGTTGGAAAAATGAGTTTGAATGAGTGGAAAGGTGAAAAAAATGTAGAGTTTATTATCGATGATATTTCTGTTAATAAGGATAAAAAAAATAATGAGGTCCCATCGTCTATCGGTTAGGACACATGGTTTTCATCCATGAAAGAGGGGTTCGATTCCCCTTGGGACCGCCAAACTGAGAGGAGCAAAATGAAATTGTGTAGAATAGGTAAAGTTAACATGGAAAAGCCCGCATTAATTGATAATAACAATTATTTAGATCTTTCTCCAATAATTAAAGACTTAAACCCGGATACATTAAATTTTGAAATTCTAGACAAAATTAAAAGAACAGATCTTTCAAAGTTAAAAAAAATAGATTCAAATCAAAGAATTGGTTCTTGTGTGAAAAACCCATCAAAATTTATAGGTATTGGTTTAAATTTTAAAGATCATGCAAAAGAACAAAATCTACCTATTCCAAAGGAACCAATAATATTTTCAAAGTTTACAAACTGTATTACAGGACCAAACGATGATATTGTAATACCGAAAAACTCAAAACATACAGATTGGGAAGTTGAGCTAGGTTTTGTTATAGGAAAAAAAGCATCTTACGTTAGTGAAAACGAAGCAATGGATCATGTCCTGGTGTTTTTTTTAGTGAATGATGTAACAGAGAGAAATTTTCAAAAAAACAAAGGTTTAACATGGGACAAAGGGAAAGGTTTTGATACTTTTGGACCAATTGGACCTTTTATTGTAACTAAAGATGAAATCGAAGATTGTCAAAATTTAGATATGTTTTTAGACGTTAATGGAAAACGTATGCAAACTGGCAACACTAAAGAAATGATTTTTAATATTAAATCTTTAGTTTCATATATGAGTCACTGTATGACTTTGTATCCCGGTGATATTTGTTGTACAGGTACTCCACCTGGAGTTGGTGAAAATATGAAGCCCCCAGTTTTTCTGAAAAGTGGAGATAAAATTGAACTAGGAGTAAACGGTTTAGGAACACAAAAACACCTCGTAAAATCTTTCAGTTAAAAATTTTGTATAAATTCTTATAAATATAAAGTATATATATTCTAAGTAATGTACGATAAATTTGGACAGTTCATTGATGGTAAGTGGCAGTCTTCTGATAGTGGTGAAACTTATGAAGTTATTAACCCAGCTACTGAAGAGGTAATTGGAAATCCTTCTAAGGCAAATAAAGATGATATAGATAAAGCCCTTAAGTCTGCAGAAAAAGGTTTAGAAATTTGGAAAAACACCTCTCCTTGGGATAGAGCTAAAATAATTAGAAAAATTTCTGAATTAATAAGAAAAGAAGTTGATACTTTAGCTAAATGCTTAACATTAGAAGTTGGCAAGCCTCTTTTAGAGGCAGCTGGTGAAGTTAGTGGAGCTGCTGATATTTTTGAGTGGAACTCTGAAGAAACTAAAAGAATATATGGACAATCAATTCAAAGCAGATTTCCTAATACAAGAATACAAATTTATTATCAGCCTGTAGGAGTCGTTGCAGCTTTGGTTCCATGGAATTTTCCTGTAATACTGGCAGCACGTAAAATATCTACAGCTTTGGCTGCAGGATGTTCAGTAATTGTAAAGCCTGATGTGATTACACCGGGATGTGTTATGCACTTAGTTGATATTTGTAAAAAGGCAGGAATTCCTCCTGGAGTAGTAAATCTTTTATCAGGTGATCCTGCTTACATTTCAAATGAGCTCTTATCTTCTGATATTGTTAAGAAAGTTTCCATTACAGGATCAACTAGAGTTGGAAAATTAATTTTAAAAAAGGCTGCAGATAAAGTTCAAAGAGTAACAATGGAATTAAGCGGTCATGCTCCTTTTATTGTCTTTGATGATGTAGATTTAAACAAAGTTACAGATATGGCAATATCTGCAAAGTTTAGAAATAATGGACAAGTTTGTATCTCGCCAAACAGATTTTACATACATGAGTCTAAAAAAAATGAATTTACCAAACTATTTGTAGAAAAGACTAAAAAGCTAAAAATTGGTAATGGAATGGACAAGGATACTGTTTTAGGACCACTTACAACAAAAAAAAGATTAGATGAAATTGAAACTTTAGTTGAAAAAACTAAAAATGAAGGAGCAAAAATTATTTGTGGAGGGAAAAGACCCGCTGGTTTTAATAAAGGTTTCTTTTTTGAGCCAACAATTTTTGATAATGTGAAGGATGATTTTACTATAATGCATCAAGAGCCTTTTTGACCATTGGTTCCTATTCTGTCTTTTAGAAATTTTGATGAAGTAATTAAAAGAGCAAATAATAATTTGTTAGGACTAGCGAGTTATATCTATACGAACAATATGGAAAAAGCTCATAAAGCTTCTGAACTTATGGAAACGGGCACTGTAGCTGTAAACACACCTGTTGTAGCTATAGCCGAAGCTCCTTTTGGTGGCATAAAACAAACTGGATATGGACGAGAAGGGGGTTCTATGGCTATTAAAGACTATTTAAATGTGAAATATACTCATTTGGGCATCTCTTACCAATAAGAGCGTGGCATTGATAAAAAAAAAATTTCAAAAAGTTTCTGACTAGTCAAATGAGCTATTATGTTTACATGCTCAAGTCAAAGACAGTAAAACCAGTCACTTATGTAGGCTATACAAAAGATCTTAAAAAAAGAATCAAACAACATAACACAGGAAAAGGGGCAAAATTCACTAAGGGTAGAAAATGGTCCTTAATATATAAAGAAAAAATTAGATCAAAAAGTAAGGCAATTTCTAGAGAATATTATATAAAGAAGAATAGGTCTTTAAGGAAAAAAATTATAAGCAAGCTTAAATGAAAATATCAATATTATTACCATACAAAGAAAATTTTTCACCAATATATCCAGGTGCTGTCTCACTTTTTGTAAATGAAACAAGCAACTTAAGTAAATACAAAAAAGATATAACTGTATACGGAAATACGGATTATAAAAGGAAATTTAAAATCAGGTATAAAAATATAATATTAAGAAAAAATATTTTTGAGAGTCAAAGTAGAAAATATGTTCAAGAATTTATTAAAATTGAAAAAGATAATAAATCTGATTTAATTGAAATTCATAATAGACCCAATTATCTTAAATTTTTAATCGATAACATAGATAAAAGAACATATGCATTATATTTTCATAATGATCCTTTAACAATGACGGGTTCAAAATCTATTGAAGATAGAAAGTTTCTTTTAAAATTTTGTCATAAAATAATATTTAATAGTAATTGGTCAAAAAAAAGATTTTTACAAGGAATGCATGATAAATTTGTTAATAGCGAAAAATTATTAGTTGTTTTTCAATCTGCAAAAAAGAATAAAATAAATATTAAAAATAAAAAAAATTGGATTACTTTTGTTGGGAAACTTAATAAATCAAAAGGATATGATATTTTTGGAAGCGCAATAATAAAAATTCTTAATAACAATAAACAATGGAAAGGTTTAGTAATAGGAGATGAACAGAGGGATAAAATAGTTTTTAATCATAAAAATTTAAAAAAGTATGGTTTTATAAATCATAATAAAGTAATTGATATCTATAAGAAAACAAGTATTGCCGTAGTTTGCTCAAGATGGGAAGAGCCTTTTGGAAGAACAAGTTTAGAAGCTGCTTCAAACGGTTGTGCTGTAATAATTAGTAATAGAGGTGGTCTACCTGAAACTTTAACTAACGGAGTTATTTTAAAAAATCTTAATTCAAAAATATTACAAAAAGAAATACAAAGGTTAATTAGCAACAAACCAATGAGGAAGAGGCTGCAAAAACTTTCATATGACAATTTTTATTTAACACATAAATTTGTCTCAAAAAAAATTGACACTTTTAGAGACACAAGACTTAAAAAAATTAATTTTTTCAATATTAGAAAGAAAGATAACAAGTTAAGAATATTACATGTGACTAATTTTAATGAACGTCATGATGGCAGGCTTTATTTCAATACTGGAAGAAGAATAAATAATGGTTTCATTAGGTTGGGGCATAGCATTCTTGAATTTAGTGACAGGGACATTCAGAAATATTATAAAAATTACAAGGATATATCTGGAAAAAGAGCTTTAAATGATAAATTAAAAAAAACTTGTTACAATTTTAAACCTGATTTGATTGTTCTAGGTCATGCTGATGCAGTTGATAATAATACCCTCGGTGAACTAAAAGACGACTATCCAAACTTAAAAATATCACAATGGTTTTTAGATCCTTTAAATAAAAATGGCCCAGATTATTTAAGAAATAAATCAAGAATTTTAGATAAGTCCGAATTCATTGAGGCTAATTTTTTAACAACATCTCCCGATGTGTTAGGCTTTTTACCTAAAAATGTTCAAAATTATTACATACCTAATCCTTCCGATAGTTCATTTGAGACACTTAATAATTTCAAAAGAGACTGTAATATGGATGTTTTTTTCGCTTTAAGTCACGGTGTTCATAGAGGTGTTCTTAAATTTGGAAAGCTAGATGAAAGAGCAAATTTTATTAACAAATTAATGAAAATTACATCTAATGTAAAATTTGATTTTTATGGTTTAAACAAAGTGCAACCAATTTGGGCTGACCACTATTTCAAAACTATTTCAAATTCAAAAATGGGTTTAAACTTAAGCAGGGGAGATCCTATAAAATACTATAGCAGCGATAGAATTACACAAATAATAGGTAATGGCTTGGTTACTTTAATTGATCAAAAAACACAGTACAATGACTTTTTCAACAAAGATGAAATGGTTTTTTATAAAAACGTAAGTGATTTATCAGAAAAAATTCTTAAGTTGACTAGAGACGATAAGCTGAGGAGAAAAATTGGTATGAAAGGTAAGCTTAAATACTTGAAACATTTTAATTCGACTTTAGTTGCAGAATTTATAATTAATAAAACTCTAGCAATCAATAATAATAAGAAGTTTTATTGGCATAATTAATGTTTTCAATTATAATTCCCACCTTTAATAATTTAAATTATCTAAAATTATGTGTTGATAGCATAAAAAAAAATTCTACTTTAGATCATGAAATAATTATTCACGTCAATGAAGGTCATGACGGAACTTTTCAATATGTTAAGCAAAATAATTTATCCTATACCTATTCAAAGAAAAATGTCGGTTTATGTACTGGAACAAATTTAGCTGCATCAAAATCATCTACTGATTACGTATTGTATACACATGATGATATGTATTTTTGTCCAAATTGGGATAATGTTTTAATGAGCGAAGTAAAAAAATTAGATACTGATTTATACTATATTTCTGGAACTATGATTGAAAAAGCTGGTGGTCATATTCAGTTAGATTGTGGAAGCGACTATTTAGATTTTAATGAAAAAAAGTTAATAAATGAAAATAAGCTTTTAAATTTTATTGACCACCAAGGAACACATTGGGCTCCACATTTAATTAGCAAAAAAATATGGGATAAAATTGGAGGATTTAGTGAAGAATTCAATCCCGGTATTGGTTCTGATCCTGATCTAAATATGAAACTTTGGAATGCAGGTGTAAGAATATTTAAAGGTCTCGGAAATTTTAGAGTTTATCATTTTGGCTCCATTAGTTTGCGAAAGAAAGATCAATTAAAAAGAAACAAAGGTTCTAAAACCTTTTTAAAAAAATGGGGTATATCTCCAACTTTCTTTGTTAAATATTATTTGAATGGTGGCAAATTTATAAATAATAAAATAATATGTACTTCGTATGATGGACCTCTTAAAAATCCAAAGAAAACACTTTTTTATTTACTTGAATTGTTTATATGTAAATTAAAGTTAATATATTATAATTTTTTTAAATCTTGATTTTGTTTAATGCATTATTTTTAAAAAGATTTGCCTCTTTTATATATCTTCTTACCATTTGTGTACTTTTGTGTCCTGTCATATCCATGATTTTTCTTTCTTCAGCCCCCGATTCAGCTGTTGATGTTGCAAATCCTGATCTCAAACTATGACCGGAATATCTATTAGCGTCTAGGCCCGCTTTCGAAGAGTATTTTTTAACTATTAAAGCCACGCTTTTATCAGATATATTAAAAATTTTACCATCTTTGATATTGGATTGTGTTATCCAAAGATTTAAATGATTTACCGGACAAAATTGACGGTTGGTAAAGTAGGGCAGTGCTTTGATTAACCCTTCACCAGATTGGTCTGTTTTTGACCTTTTTACAAAGATTTTTACCCCTTCATTAACAAATTCTATATCTTCTAATTCTATAGAAACAAGCTCTGATCTTCTAAAACCTCCTGAAAAACCTACTAATATTATTGTTTTGTCTCTTAATTTTCTTAAGTATTTTTCCTTAGTTTCATCTATAGCATTAATAATTAATTTTAACTCATTGATTAATATAGGTTTTTTAGCTTTTTGATTGCTTCCATTCACCCTTTTTATACCTAATAAATTTTCTATTATTAAGGGATGTTTTGTATCAAGATAATGGCCTTTAATCTTATGAATAACGCCTATTGAAGCCAACCTTCTTTTTAAAGTGCTGAATTTAAAAGATCTAGAAAGATGAGTAAGATACAATGCCATTACTTTTGGGTCAGTAGGCATTGGATTAAAACCATTCTTACTACAAAATGATACGAAATCCGCATAGTCAGATTTGTACGCTCTCAGAGTATTTGAGGCTTTTGAATTTTTTAAATTCTTTAATGTGTCCAATTCTAAGCTTTTTATGTCAGTAACAAGTTTATTCATGTTTATTTCC
>MDTA01194803.1_pt1 | contig 14730 bp, 12 predicted proteins | sample 811151 | NCBI WGS metagenome assembly MDTA01 (sample SAMN05326648, study PRJNA326480) | marine metagenome | isolation source: seawater | place: Indian Ocean: South | collected 2010 | reverse complement strand
TTTTGATTATTGGGGTTTGGGGCGGATCTAGAAGAGTTTACTCTGCATTTAAATTTTTCTTATTTACTTTACTTGGCTCAGTTTTAATGCTTGTAGCTATAATAGTCATTTACTGGATAACTGGCACAACTGATATAACCGAAATATATGATATTAAAATACCAAAAGAATACCAAAATATTCTTTGGTTAGCTTTTTTAAGTTCATTTGCTGTCAAAATGCCAATGTGGCCTGTTCACACTTGGTTACCAGATGCTCACGTTGAAGCACCAACTGCTGGTTCAGTTATTCTTGCAGCAATTTTACTAAAAATGGCAGGTTATGGCTTTTTAAGATTTTCAATTCCGATGTTTCCTTTAGCATCAGAATATTTCACTCCACTAATATTTACATTAAGTATAATCGCCATTATCTACACCTCTTTAGTTGCCCTAATGCAAGATGATATGAAGAAACTAATTGCTTACTCGTCGGTCGCACATATGGGTTACGTCACTTTAGGAATATTTACACTTACAAAACAAGGTATCGAAGGAAGCATATATCAAATGATTAGCCACGGTTTAATTTCTGCCGCTCTATTCCTTTGTGTAGGAGTAGTCTATGATAGATTACATTCTAGAATGATAAGCACCTATGGGGGGTTAGTCAATTATATTCCAAAATACTCTTTTTTATTTTTAATATTTGCTTTAGCTGCCTTAGGATTACCTGGAACTTCAGGATTTTTGGGTGAGTTTCTTGTATTAACTGGTACGTTTCAAAAAAGTTATCTTGCAGCTATGTTAGCCACGTTTGGAGTAGTGTTGGGAGCAGCCTATATGCTATGGTTAACAAAAAGAGTAATATTTGGCGCAGTAATTAATTCAGAAGTAAAAAATTTAAATGATGTAAATAAAGCAGAAATAGCTATGCTAGCATCATTAGCATTTCTAATCATTTTTTTCGGTTTTTACCCGCTTCCTCTAATGGAGACTTTTAGTGTCTCAGTAAATACTTTGATTAATAATTATGAAACTGCGTTAATTTCAAAATAATTATGATTTATAATTTAAATATAATGTTACCTGAGATATTTTTATCTTTAGCAATTTTTTCTATTTTATTAATTGGTGTTTTCATTAAAAAAAGTTTTAACATTATATTCAACCTTACTTCATTAATAATTGTGGTAACTATTGCAATTATTATGACAGGTCCAAATAATGAGGAAAAAATATTTTTAGATAGTTTCACTAGAGATGCTTTTTCAAACTATTTTAAAATTTTGATACTCTTTTCAACGTTATTTGTTCTTAATTCATCTAAAAATTTTATTGTGGAGAATAAATTAGATAAGTTTGAATACCCAATAATTATTTTGTTATCAATTTTAGGAATGTTTTTTATGGTTAGTTCTAACGACTTAATACTTTTCTATTTGGGCTTAGAACTTCAATCTTTAGCGCTCTATATTCTTGCATCAATTGATAGGGACAATTTAAGGTCAACTGAATCTGGAATTAAGTACTTTGTTCTTAGTGCATTATCTTCAGGATTATTATTATATGGATGTTCATTGTTATATGGATTTACTGGTTCAACAAATTTTGAATATATAGCAAGTCAACTTGATAAAGAAAACACTGGCGCAGTGTTTGCTATGGTTTTTATATTAGTTGGCCTTGCTTTCAAAGTTTCTGCAGTGCCATTTCATATGTGGACACCAGACGTTTACGAAGGAGCCCCAACATCAATTACGAGTTATTTTGCAGTGGTTCCAAAAGTAGCTGGTGTGGCACTTTTAATAAAATTTATGTTTATTCCATTCTCAAATATTCTATTAGAGTGGCAAACAATTATAATTTTTATATCGATAGCATCGATGATTTTAGGCGCAGTCGCGGCGATGATTCAAAAAAATTTAAAAAGACTTCTAGCATACAGTTCGATAGGGCATATTGGTTACGCTCTTGCTGGAGTAGCTACAGGGGCTATATCAGGCTATGAAAGTGCAATTGTTTACATTTCAATCTATGTAATTATGAACATAGGGGCGTTCTCTTGTTTATACTTACTTAAGAAAGACGGAAAATATAAAGAAAATATCTCTGATTTATCGGGAATTTCAAAAAAACATCCTTTATTAGCTATCTCTTTATTAATAATTTTATTTTCTCTAGCGGGTGTCCCACCATTAGGAGGGTTTTTTGCCAAATTTTATGTTTTCGTAGCCGTATTAGAAAATAAAATGTATGCACTAGCAATTATTGGACTACTAACAACAGTTATGTCAGCATTTTATTACTTAAAAATTATTAAAATTATGTATTTTGATGACAGTCTCATTTCTTTTGAGTCTACAAAGAACAGGACCGCGCAAGCTTCTATTTTTGCAAGCTGCACAATTTTAATCACTTTTTTTTTATATCCTTCAGTGTTGAATAATATAGTTAATTCATTGTTCTCAGGTTGATGAAAATTAAGCTTAAAAGATTTAAAATAGTAAAAAGCACTAATGATATAGCTATTAAACTTATTAAAAAAAATGTTACTACACCTGTATTAATTTCCAGTGAAAAACAAACAGGAGGAAGAGGAAGAGTAGGTAAAAAATGGGTTTCTCAAAAAGGCAATTTATTTATCTCAATTTTTTTTAAACTAGAGCGTAAAAAAATTAGCTTCAAGCAATTTTCTATCCTAAATGCCTTATTTATTAAAAAAATAATTTTAAGAGATTTTTCTAAAGAAATAAAAATTAAATGGCCTAACGACTTAACATTTATGAAACAGAAGTTCTGTGGGATTTTGCAAGAAACAATGAAATTTAACAATTTTAATTACTTAATAGTCGGAATAGGACTAAATACCAACGTATCTCCTAAAAACAAAGACTTTCAATCTACAAGCTTAAAAAATATAGTAAATAGAAAAATTAATAATCAAAAAATTTTAAGAAATATTCTAAATATGTATGGTAAATTTCTTGATGAAACTGAAAGATTATCTTTTTCAAGTCTAAAAAGGAAATATAAATAATTAAATGAATTATATCGTCGGTGACATTGGTAATACTTCTACGAGAATTTGTTTGTTAGACAAGAGGTTTAAAATAAGAAAATCAATTATTTTTGATACAAAAAAAATATTTACTACATTTAAAATTTATCAAATTATAAAAAAATTTGAAAAAATGAAAATACAAAAAGAAATTTTATTTTCAAGTGTTGTGCCTTTAGCATTTAAAAAATTAAGACAAAGCTTAAAGGGTTCAAAGTATAAAATTATTGAAGTAAAAGATCTAAATCTTAAAAGATTAATTAAAATAAACATTAAAAATATCAAACAACTTGGATCAGACAGGATTGTAAATTCAATTGAAGGAAAAAAATTTAAAAATTGTTTAATCATTGATTTTGGAACTGCCACTACTTTTGATATAGTAATGAATGGGGTTTATGAAGGCGGTGTAATTGCTCCAGGCGTAAAATTATCAATGAAAAATTTAATTCAATCCACAGCTCTACTTCCGTTTTTTAATCTTAAAAATAAACAAAACAGTTTTGGCAAAAATACAAAAGATGCTTTAAATGCAGGATTTATTTGGGGATATGAGGGATTAATAAATAATATAATCAATAAAATTACCTCTAAATGGAAAATGAAATATAAAATAATTCTAACTGGCGGATATGCTTTTTTTTTTAAAAAAGTAATAAAAAAAAGTGCGATTGTTGATCAAAATATTACTATCAAAGGAGTTTCAAAAGTTTATAAGGAATTAGTATGAGTAAAGAAGAACTAATTTTTTGTCCATTGGGTGGGTCAGGTGAAATAGGTGGAAATATGAATCTTTATGCCTATGGAACAGAAGATAATCAAAAATGGATAATAGTTGATCTTGGAGTTTCTTTTGCCGACGATACAATTCCAGGTGTTGACTTAATAATTCCTGATGCAGGATTTATTGTTGATAAAAAAGATGACTTGCTTGGCATTGTTTTAACACACGCTCACGAAGATCATATTGGAGCAGTAGCACATATTTGGCCACTCTTAAAATGTAAAATATATGCAACTCCGTTCACTGCTGCTTTAGTGCTTGAAAAGTTTAAAGAAAAAAAAATTGATATCTCTTCTTTTTTAAAGGTTGTGCCTTTAAACACTCAAATTAAGCTCGGTAATTTTGAAATTGATTTTGTGACTTTAACGCATTCAATTCTAGAACCAAATGGTCTTTGTATTAAAACTCCTCTAGGAACCGTGCTGCACACTGGTGATTGGAAAATTGATCCCAACCCTTTAATTGGAGGCCAAATAGACCAACAAAAATTAAAATCAATCGGTGAAGCAGGTGTTTCAGCGATGATCTGCGACTCTACAAATATATTTAGCCCTGGCAGAGCAGGATCAGAGTCTGATGTTAGAGACAGTTTATTGCGAATAATGGAAATTAAAACTAACAGAATTCTTGTGACGTCGTTTGCTTCAAATGTTGCAAGGATGGAATCAATTTTTTATTGTGCCAAAAAAACAGGTAGAAACATTTGTCTTGTAGGAAGGTCAATGCAAAGAATTTATAAAGCTGCAAGAAAATGCGGTTATTTAAAAGGGTTAATTGAACCTTTGGAACCTAGAGATGCAAAAAAAGTTTCTAAAAATAAAATTTTATACTTAGCAACTGGTAGTCAGGGTGAACCTATGGGAGCAATGAATAGAATAATTAACGGTATTCATCCAGAAGTGAACTTAGAAAAAGGAGATTGTGTTATTTTTTCATCAAAAATTATACCTGGGAATGAGAAAAAATTGTACCACTTACAAAATCTAATTGTGAAAAACAAAATGGAAATGATTAGTGAAGAAAATGCTTTTGTACACGTCTCTGGCCATCCCAATAGAGAAGATTTAAAAGATATGTATTCTTGGGTCAAACCTCAATGTGTTATACCTGTACATGGTGAACATCGACATATGGCTGAACATGTTTCATTTGCGAAGGAAATGCAAATTCCAAAAACATTACTAATCGAAAATGGAGATATAATTAAGATCTTACCTGGAGACAAACCTCAAATTATCGATAAAGCACCATCTGGAAAAGTTTATTTAGACGGGTCAATAAATGTTGAAACCGACTCTCCTTCGATTAAAGAAAGAAAAAATCTTTCTGTGAACGGATATTTGGAAATCACCTTAATCGTTTCAAATAATGGCAAAGTAAAAAAGCCAGTGATTTCATATAAAGGAATACCTGAAAAAGAAAGCGATAACTCTTTTATATATGATATGGAAGATGAAATATTAAATATTTGTAGAACTTTTTCTATGGAAAATGCGAGACAACAACAAAATATAATTGAAACAATAAAGCAGAATTGCAGAAGAATCATTAAAGAAAAAACTGGAAAAAAACCATTTACAAATATCAATATCGCTAGGATATAATGGGGATAACAGGTTCTATAATCGTTTACGTTATAATATGGTGGATAATTTTTTTTTCAATTTTACCAGTCGGAATCCAATCAAATAAAGAACCTTTTAAGGAAAAAATAGAGGGTATAGATCCTGGTGCACCTAAAAATCCAAAAATAGCTAAAAAATTTTTTTTTACTACTATAATTACTTCACTAATTTTTGCAGTGATATATTATCTTGTCAAAGCTGATTTTTTAAACATAAGAGAATTTTTACAATAATGTATCTTTCAAAGCTATTTATTCCTATTACTAAAGACTTACCATCGGATGCTAAGATTAAGTCCCACCAACTTATGTTAAGAACTGGAATGATAAAACAATCGTCAGCAGGTATTTACTCTTGGTTGCCTCTTGGCTTTAAGGTAATGAAAAAAATTGAACAAATAGTAAGAGAAGAACAAAATTTTATCGGAGCTCAAGAAATGTTGATGCCTACAATTCAATCATCAGAAATTTGGAAAGAAAGCGGAAGGTATGAAGATTATGGAGAAGAAATGTTAAGAATAAAAGACCGCCAAGGCAGAGAAATGCTTTATGGGCCCACAAATGAAGAATTAATTACCGATGTATTTAGATCTAGTGTCAGATCCTATAAATCGTTACCGCAACTTCTATATCATATTCAATGGAAGTTTAGAGATGAAATAAGGCCCAGATTTGGAGTTATGAGGTGCAAAGAATTTTATATGAAAGATGCATACTCTTTTGATTTATCAGAGGAAGATGCAAAAAAATCTTATAATAAAATGTTTTATTCTTATTTGAAAACATTTAACAGACTCGGTTTGAAAGCTATACCTATGGCTGCAGATACTGGTCCTATTGGAGGAGATCTTTCTCATGAATTTGTAATTCTTGCTGAAACAGGAGAAAGTGATATTTACGCTGATAAACATATTTTTGAAATAGATTTAAACCAATATAAAATGGATGATATTTCTCTTAAAAAAATGAGAGAGGATTTTAGTAAAATTTATGCAGTAACAGATGAAAAATTTAAGAAAGATGAATTTAATAAAAATGTTAAAAAAGAAAATCAAATGGTTACAAAGGGAATTGAGGTAGGTCATATTTTTTACTTCAGTGATAAATACTCAAAACCGATGAATTGTTTAATAGATGATAAAAATGGAAAAAAGACTTCAGTTAAGATGGGTTCTTACGGAATAGGCGTTTCAAGATTAGTTGGAGCTACAATTGAGGCAAACTACAACGGTGAAATTATGAAATGGCCTAAATCCATTTCACCTTTTGACGTAGTAATTCTTCCAAGTATTACAAAAAATAACAAAGAAAATTTAGAAAAAGCTGAGAAAATTTATCAAGAGCTTAAAAAACAAAATATTGACGTATTGTTAGATGATGTTGATGAAAATATGTCTAATAAATTTAAAAAACATGACTTAATTGGAGTACCCTTTCAAATTATTGTTGGCTCTAAATCTGAAGGAAATAATTTCGAATTTAAAGAGCTGAATGCTAAAAGTGAAATATTAAGTCTTGAAAAAATTAAATCAAAATTGAAAACCTAATACATTGTTTACAAAAGCAGAAAGATTAATTTCTTTAAGAAATTTAAGACCCAAAAAAAAAGAAGGGTTCTTGAAAATCATTTCAATATTTTCATTTTTAGGAATTATGTTAGGTGTTGCAATTTTAATTATTGTAATGTCGGTGATGAATGGTTTTAAGACAGATCTTACAAATAAAATTTTAGGTCTAAACCCGCACATTGTCGTTGAGCCAAATAGCCATCAAATTAAGAATGATTTTATTTCAAAATTAAAAGAAAATTTTAAAGATATCAGTTTAAGCAAAACTTACTCTGGTGAAGGCATTATAATTAGTAATAATAATGCAAAAGGGGTTATTCTGAAAGGAGTTAACAAAAGTGAGAAAAAAGTAAGTGAATTTTTTGATAGTTACCTTTCTAAAGGTGACCTAAAAGAATTTGATATTAACAAAGTATTAATCGGATCAGAACTTGCATTTAATTTAAACTTAAAAGTGGGCAATACCTTAAATTTAATGTCTTCAGCTTTTGTTTCAACACCACTAGGGAGTTTACCAAAACAAGAAAGTTTTAAAGTGGCAGGTATATTTAGTACTGGTTTTATAGAATTCGATCAAAACGTAGTTTTTATAAATATTTCAGATGCTCTCTCTATATTTGAAAAGAAAGAAAAAGACCAAAATATAGAAGTATATTTAAAAGACCCCTTAGACGCTAACTCTTATAAAAAAAAAATTCAAAAAATTAATCAAAATTTTTTTATTTACACTTGGTCTGATTTAAACAAATCTCTTTTTAGTGCTTTAAAAGTGGAGAGAAATGTGATGTTCACTATTCTTACTCTAATAGTAATCGTTGCTGCTTTTAATATCATCTCTGGTTTAACAATATTAATTAAAAATAAGACTAAAGAAATAGCGATTTTAAAAACTTTAGGCTTAAGCAACAATTCGATAAAAAAAACTTTTTTCCTTACAGGATTTACAATTGGATTTTTTGCAACATTGAGTGGAATAATTTTAGGAATTTTATTTTCTTTAAATATTGAAAAAATAAGAATTTTTTTATCGTTGGTATTTAATTTTGATATATTTCCACCTGATATCTATTTTTTAGATAAACTACCGAGTGAAATAAATTTAAATTCAATATTAATCGTATTTATTCTTTCACTAATAATTTCAGCTATTGCGTCTTACTTACCTGCAACAAGAATATCAAAAATGAATACATTTAGAGCTTTAAGATATGAGTAAAACTTTTTTGGAAATATTAGATTTGAAAAAAAGCTATGAGCATACTAATGGCTCAATAACACTTTTTGAAAAATTTAATATCGAGATCAAAGAGGGAGACCTAGTTGCTCTTGTAGGCCCATCTGGTTCAGGAAAATCATCATTATTACATATACTTGCTTTATTAGATGATCCTTCTAGAGGAAAAATTATTTTAAAAAATCAAGATACAAAAAAACTTACTAATTCTCAGAAAGATGCACTTAGAAGAAAAAGAATTTCTATTATATTTCAAGATAACAATTTATTGACAGATTTTACTGCCATCGAAAATGTAATGATGCCTTTAATAATAAGAGGCGAAGAGAAAAAAATTATTTTATCAAAAGCCGAAAAAATTTTGAAAGATGTAAAAATTTTTAATAGATCTAACCATTTTCCAAATGAGTTATCGGGAGGTGAACAGCAAAGAATAGCAATCGCCAGAGCACTTATTGCTGAGACTAGCTTAATATTAGCTGATGAGCCTACTGGTAATTTAGATTTCAAAACTTCAAAAGATATATTTTCTCTTTTCTTAAAATTAAAAAAACTAAAAAAAACAATAATTTTTGCAACTCATAATAGAGAACTTGCCAACAGGGCTGATTACAAGTTGTTTATTTCTGATGGTATTATAAAACGAGTAAATGCTCGCTCAGGATAAAGTTTTCAATAATATTAAAATTCACACTCAGTACTCAATTTGCGAAGGAGCAATCAAAATTGATGATTTAGTTAATTATTGCAAAGTTAATAAAGTTAAATCATTAGGTTTAGCTGATACAAATAATTTATGCGGAGCATTAGAATTTTCTGAAAAATTATCAAAAGTAGGCACACATCCTATTATTGGAACTCAAATAAATCTTAAAGATAAAAACATTGAAGGAAAAATTACACTTTATGCAAAAACAGAGGAAGGGTATAAAAATTTGACGAGGCTATCATCATTGAGCTATTTAAATACCAAAGGCGATGAAAATCCTGGGTGTAAATTTGAAGATCTAACCGATAATAATAAAGACATTATTTTGCTTACTGGAAACTATAGAGACTTCTTTGGTCAGTTATTTAAATTTAATAAAATTAAAGACTTTAACGAAAAAATTAACCTGTTAAAAAATCACTTTAGAGATCGAATTTATTTCGAGATACAAAGACATAATGAAATTGAAGAAAAAAATTTCGAAACCTTTATTCTCAATAATTCAAACCGATTACAAATACCTTTAATAGCAACGCAAGAAATTTTTTATATTAATGAAGAAATGTATGAAGCTCATGATGCCTTAACCTGTATTGGAGAAAAAAATTTCATAGATGACAAAAATAGATTTAGATTAAGTAATCAGCACTTTTTAAAAAAAGAAAATGAAATTGAACAATTATACTCAGATATCCCTGAAGCTTTAGAAAATAACTATAATTTTCATTTAAGATTTAACTTTAAGCTTAAAAAATCTAAACCTATATTGCCATCAATAATCAATGATAATAAAAATACACCTGAAGATGAACTTTTGAACCAGGCAAGAGAGGGATTAAAAAATAGAATAAAGAATTTTATTTTAAAAAAAAATATTTCAAAAACAGAGGAAAAAATTAAAACTAAATACGAAGACAGGCTTAACCATGAAATAAACATTATTAATTCAATGGATTATGCAAGTTATTTTTTGATTGTTTCAGATTACATTAAATGGGCAAAAAAAAACTCAATTCCTGTAGGACCTGGAAGAGGTTCAGGCGCGGGATCTTTAGTAGCTTACTGCCTAGATATTACAGATCTTGATCCAATAGAATATGATTTAATTTTTGAAAGATTTTTAAATCCAGATAGAATTTCAATGCCTGATTTTGATATTGATTTTTGTGAAGAAAAAAGAGACTTGGTTTTTGAGTACTTAAAAAAAAAATATAAAGACGGTGTAGCTCACATAATAACTTTCGGCAAACTAAAAGCTAGAATGGTTTTAAGAGATGTTGGTAGAGTTTTAGGTTTACCTTATGGATATGTTGATAAAATATGTAAAATGGTTCCGTTTGATCCCTCACGACCTTTGTCTTTACAGGAGTCTATAGATAGAGAGCCTAGATTCAAAGAAGAAATAAAAAAAAATACTAAAGTAAAAAAACTTTTAGATTTATCTTTAAAACTTGAGGGATTAAATCGAAATATGGCAACACACGCAGCTGGAGTAGTAATAGCTGGAAATAAGTTAGCTGAACAATTCCCTTTATACGTGGACCACAGTTCAAATTTAATACTGCCTTCTACACAATATGATATGTATTCCTCCGAAAATGCTGGGCTAGTTAAGTTTGATCTACTTGGGTTAAAAACACTTACAGTCATAGATAAAACAATTAAAAGACTTAAATTTAAAAATATTGATTTAGACATTAGAAGCATCGATCAAAACGATAAAAAAGTTTTCTCTCTTTTATCTACAGGAGAAACGACTGGTCTATTTCAACTTGAAAGCGCTGGAATGAGAGAAGCCATTAGGCAAATGAAACCAAATAAATTTGACGATATTATTGCACTCGTAGCTTTATATAGACCAGGACCAATGAGCAACATACCTATTTATAATGATTGCAAAAACGGTAACAAGCAACCAGATTATATTCATCCCACTTTAAAAGAAATTTTAAAATCGACTTATGGAATAATTATTTATCAAGAGCAAGTTATGCAGATTGCCCAGACACTCGCAGGTTTTACAGCCGGAGAAGCAGATATTTTAAGGCGCGCTATGGGGAAAAAAAAGAAAGCTGAATTAGACAAACAAAAAGAGAGATTTATAAATGGAGCAATAAAAAAAGGTATTACTAAAGATGTAGCTAACTTTGTTTTTACCAAAATCGAACCTTTCGCTCAATACGGTTTCAACAAAAGTCATGCCGCAGCATATGCTCTTATTGCTTATCAAACTGCGTATTTAAAAACTTATTATAAAGAAGATTTTATCGCCGCTACAATGTCCACAGAACTTACAAATACTTCAAAGTTAAGAGAATTTGTAGAAGAGTTAAAAAGATTAAAAATTGAAATTGTAAGACCGTCAATTAATAATTCTTTTTCAGATTTCAGAGCAGTAAACGGTAAAATCTTTTATGGTTTGGGGGCAGTTAAAAACGTCGGAATAGAAGCTATTTCAAATATTATAAATGAAAGGAAAAATAATGGACTTTTTAAAAATTTAACAGATTTTATTAATAGGGTAGACTCAAAAGATGTTAACAAACTACAAATGGAAGGATTAACAAAAGCAGGAGTTTTTGATGAATTTGATCAAGATAGAAGTAAAATTTTCAATTCAATTCCTAAAATTATTCAAGAAATCAAAAATGTAAATGATGACAAAAAAAATAATCAAACAAGTCTTTTTGATATTCAAGACAACTTTAAAAAAGAATTTGAATTTTTACCATCAAAAAAATGGAAACAAAAAGAGTTACTTACAGAAGAATTTAAAGCATTAGGTTTCTATTTGTCTGATCATCCTCTTAATGAATACGATGAAATTTTTGATCAATTAAAAGTTATTTCATATGATGAATTTTATAATAATGAAAATTCAGAGGGTTTAATCCCGGGTACTTTGATGTCGATACAAGAGAAAAAAAGTGCAAAAGGAACTCCTTACGGCATAGCAAGGTTTAGTGACAAAAAAATAGAATTCGAGTTGTTTTTATTTGCAGAAATTCTTGTGACTAATAGAGATAAACTGAAAGAGTCTGAATCATTTATTTTAACTGTTCAAAAAGATAAAAATACTCAAGAAAATTTAAAACGAAGGATAAATGTGAGAAAAATAGTAAGTTTAGATGAAGTTATTAATAAACCTTATTCAAAAGTTACTATTGAATTAACAAGCGATTATAATTTAGATGAAATCCGAAGTCTTTTATCTGATGTTGGGGAAACGAAAGTTGATTTAATTATTAAAAATAAAAAAAAACGGGCGTATTATTCTTTACAAAATAATAGAAAATTTGATTTAAAACACCTTAAAGCCTTAAAAGCTAAGAAATACGTAGAAAAAATAACAGTTTAGATAGTTGATTTTTTAGTTTGATTGTATATATCAGTGATTAATTTCGCACACAGTTGCAAGGGTAACGCCCTACCGGTCCGTTAATTTGGAATAACTGTGGTGGATTAACCGGAAAATTTATGAACGTACCTAAAGTAGATATTAAGCAATTGTTAGAAGCAGGTGTACATCTTGGTCACAAAACCTTGAGATGGAACCCAAAAATGAAGAAGTATATTTTTGGAGAGAAGAACTCAATTCATATCATAGATTTAACTCAAACAGTTGACTTTTTAAAAAACGCTTTAGTTCAAGTGCATAAGATTATTGCGGGCGGTGGTAAACTTCTCATTGTTTCAACAAAAAAGCAAGCATCAGAGCAGGTAAGTGAACTTGCTAAAGAGACAAACCAATTTTATGTGAATTATAGATGGTTAGGAGGTATGTTAACTAATTGGAACACAATTCAGAATTCAATAAAAAGATTAAAAAAACTTAACGATCAACTTTCAAAAGAAAATCTAGGATTTACCAAAAAAGAGATTTTAAAATTTGGAAAAGAAAAAGAAAAATTACAGAGATCATTAGGCGGTATAGCAGAAATGAAAAAGACTCCAGATTTGATTTTTATAATAGATACCAACATAGAGTCTCTCGCAGTTGCTGAAGCTAAAAAATTAGGTATACCTATAATTGCAGTTTTAGATACAAATTCCGATCCAACTGGCATCGATTTTCCGATTCCAGGAAATGACGATGCGAGACGATCAATTAACTTATATTGCGAACTTCTTAAAAATACTATTAAAGACGCTGAAAAGTTTATTAAAGGTTCTGAAGAAAAAACTCCAAAAACTGAGTTAAAAAAAAAATAAATCCTTAAATAATTTAATGTCCAACAAAGCTTTATTAGATAATATTAAAAAACTTAGAGAAATGACAGGGGTAGGATTTAAAGATTGTAAATCAGCCTTAGATGAAACCAATGGAGATATTGAAAAATCAATTGAGTTTTTAAGGAAAAAAGGTATTGCTAAAGCCTCCAAAAAAATGAGTAGGACTGCATCAGAGGGTTTGGTCTTAGTCAAAGAACATAACGGAGAAATTTCAATTTTAGAAATAAATAGCGAAACCGATTTTGTAGCTAAAAATAAAGATTTTGTAAATTTTTGTAAAGAGCTTTCTGAAATTAACCACTTAACTAAAGGCAATTTAACACAACTCAATGACTCTAAAATGAAGAATGGAATATTAGTTAAAGATAATTTAGTAAACCTAATAGCTAAAATTGGTGAAAAAATTACTGTTAGAAGAGCTAATTTTTTTAACAACCAAATGGGTATGAATTTTTATTACGTGCACTCGGCTATTGAAAAAGAAATTGGAAAAATAATCTCAATCGTAAAATTAGATGGAATTGAAAAAGGAAAAAATGAGGATATCGGAACAAAAATTGCTATGCATATAGCAGCTTCTAATCCTATCTCAATCGACATAGATGGAATTGACAAATCAATAATTGACAAAGAATTAGAAATTATAAAAGCTGAAATTGTAAATTCTGGCAAACCAAAAGAGATGGCAGAAAAAATTGCAAAAGGCAAAATATCAAAGTTTCTTAATGACAATTCATTATTAAATCAAATTTGGATAATGGATCCAAAAAAAAAAGTATCTGATGTTTTAAAAGAAAATTCATTAAGTAAAGAGATTAAAATTTTAGATTTTGCTAAATATAAAGTAGGGGAAGGGGTTTAAATAAATGAGTAGCGAATTCCAAGAAAGTATTTATTCGTCAAAAATGGATAAAAGTATCTTGTCGCTTAAAAAAGATATTTCGACATTGAGAACAGGTAGGGCTAACACAAGTATGCTTGATACTATAAAAGTTGACGTATATGGACAGCTTATGCCAATTGAACAATTAGCTACTGTAAGCGTACCCGAGGCAAGACTGATTTCAATTCAGGTTTGGGACAAAGGAAACACTAATGCCATTGAAAGTGCAATTCAAAAATCAGAATTAGGAATTAATCCTCAAACTGACGGACAAATTATAAGATTGAGAATACCAGATCTAACAGAGGAAAGAAGAAAAGAATTAACAAAGGTTTTAAAAAATATGTGTGAAAAGAGTAAAATTGCTATTAGAAACATTAGAAGAGAAGCTAATGAGGAATTAAAGAAAAAATTGAAAGATAAAAAAATATCTGAGGATGCAAGTAAAAATTTTGAAAAAAATATCCAAAAACTCACAGATAATCACATCGAGAATGTTGAGAGAATATTAGTTGAAAAAGAAAAAGAGATTATTCAAATATGAATGAGGTCAACCATGTAGCCTTTATAATGGATGGCAATGGTAGATGGGGCAAGAAAAAAGGCAAAGGAAGAAATTTTGGACACCTAAAAGGTGTAGAGGTTGTAAAAAAAAT
>MDTA01027812.1_pt1 | contig 14732 bp, 15 predicted proteins | sample 811151 | NCBI WGS metagenome assembly MDTA01 (sample SAMN05326648, study PRJNA326480) | marine metagenome | isolation source: seawater | place: Indian Ocean: South | collected 2010 | reverse complement strand
GAGCGACACCGAGACGAAACGCAGAGCACGTGAAACGCTGATCGATCAGCTCACAAAGCACATCTCGACCCATGCTGCGGGGCTGCTGCGTGTGCTGCTTCTAGCGTTTGACGATAACAAATCTTTCCAGCTTGATGCAGCATGCGCAGAAAGCGTGTTGGGCGCACTTGCCATTCCACAGCTGGGAAGCTTGAGCACCTTTGCTTTGGGGTGAAACCTTGATAGCCGATTCTTCACCATAAGAAACGCCACCTAACTCGTAAACACCGTGGTCATCGTAGACATAGCACATCCATTCACGTTCTTCGTTAGTGTTATCAGCATACTTTTTCATTTCCCGTAGAGAACGGTCAGTGAACTTGCTGAACTCTTGTTTCCAGAGTGGCATTCCAGTTTGTGTGCTTACCTGTATGAGATCACCACCATATCGTTAGTCGTTCCACTACTTAACTTTAATGGTTGGCCCATTTGAGTAATTAATGGTTTTAGACGAGCAGAAACTTCTAATTTAGTAGGGAATCCTGCGGAACTGGTTTCCAAAATATTGTAGGATAGTCCCTTTTCATCGCAATAATCTATGATTCCCGTAATGGCTACAGGATAAATATATTTACCCATCTTGATAAGACGTGTTTTCACGAAAGTAAATCCGGCTTCACCGGCGGCTAACTGAGCACCTGTGAATTGTTTTACTTCACCTGTCATCAAATCTACCCGAGTTTCCAAACGAGCGTCCGTGCTCAAGTTTTGACTAAAAGACTGACGCTTAGCCTTTTCAATTTCTTGTTCTTTGGCTCGTTCAGCCGCAGTTTTAGAAGTATCAATAGTATCAGAAGGTGAGAATGGCAAAGGTTCGCCTGCTTCTGGTTCAGGTTGATAACAATCTAAAGTTAATTTAGGTAGCAAGAGCGCACCTACTAAAGTTTCATTATCTGCAGGTGGAGTTACCACGACGTAATCCGTGCCAAAATCTTGCGATACTACCACAGTTGTGCCAACATCAAACGCACCACTAAGCCATGGTTTAACAGTTTCACCTTTACTGGTTTGCTGTCCTACGCCGACAGGTTGCCAATTGTCTAAATCATTCGGGTCGGGATAATCAATAACCACAGGATTTTTGTAGAGTCCTAAATAATCAGTAACTTTAACCCGATCGGTGCGCTTGTGCTCAGGTTCTTGACCTGACATCATTTGCATCATAACATTCGGGTCGCCACCTAATTCTAACCATGTAGCCACAGATTCATATAATTCAGGCCATTCAGATTTAGCGTAAGTGCCATCTAAATTAACAATAGTGCAGATAGTCTCTAAGTTTTCTAAACGTTGTAATTCTTCCTCATAGGCTTCTTCAAAAGCATCTTTAATATCCGCACGGTCTTGGTCTAAATCTCCCATGTCGGCTTGAGTCATGGCTTCATCAATAGGATTACCTAAAGGCGAGGCTTCATAATTACCTTCCATGTTATCAGCAATAGCCTTGGCTTCTTGCTCGGAATTAAATTGTAGTGGTTTACCAGCATCTTGAACAAACTCGCCAGTATCTTTATCTAAAATACCCCACTTTTGTTCGTTGATGTTTTGAGAGGCTTCCTGAGCGACATCATTAAAATTATCTGCAGTTTCTTGGTCACCCATGACTTCAGCCGCTTGACGGCCTGCTTCGGCTGCATCTTTAATAGCACCCCAATCCTCACGAGTTTCAGCATTATCGATCGCATCGTTAAGATTGTCTACAGCATTATCTAAAGCAGATTGCGCTTGTTCGGGATTATTTTGGGAAGCCTGTGAGTTAGCCTCGTTAGCATCGTTTCGGGCTTGTTCAGCAGATTGCTGGGATTCACTGGCTGTAGGACCTTTAGGCATATTATCTATCTGGTCGCTGGCAGCCTGCTTCTGGTCATTAGTTAAATCGGAATTGTTGATAGCATCACGGAGTTCTTCTTTAGCAGACTCCATACTACCATTATCACGAGGATTATTGGGGTTACCTACACTGCAACAATCTTCTAAAGCGTCCATAGCCTCATCAAAATTACCATCTCGGGCTTCTTCTTTGACTAAATCAGACAAATCATTACATTCTTGTGTGCGGGATTCAGATTGTTTATCAAAATCCTTTTGGGCTTGTTCACGAGCAGCCTCACGAGCCTGTTCTTGTTCCTTTTGTTCGGGTGTTTGAGGTAAATCACCTGTGAAATCTTCCATAGAGTTAGCAGAATTATCTTCAGGCTGTTGTCCTGTGCCATTACAAGGTTGGCAATCTTGGGAAGGATCGGAACTATCATTTCCACTTCCATTACATTCTCCACACTGGTCGCTTTCGCCGGGTGATGAACCTGAACCTCCGCCACCAGATTCTTGGTCAGAACTTGAGGATGGGTCACCAGATTCTCCAGATTCTCCGCCTTCGCCTGAACCTTCACCGCTTCCAGAGCCTTCGCCCTGTCCACTGCCCTCGCCTTGACCCTCTCCAGAGCCAGAACCCTCGCCTTGGCCTGAACCTTCGCCAGAGCCTTGTCCTTCACCAGAACCTGAGCCTTCTCCAGACCCTTGTCCGCTTCCAGAGGCTTCTCCTCCACCACTTTCCCCCGAGCCTTGCGAGCCTTCTCCGCTACCAGACGCTTCGCCTGAGCCTTGGCCTTGGCCTTGTCCTCCACCAGACATATCACCAGAAGGTTGTCCGAAACCAGCCTGATCGTTACCCTTTTCAGGTTCTAAACCGGGGACTCCGCCTGTGCTGGGGAATGGTAGTGGGCTGGAAGGTGGGCCTCCGCCTCCGCTTGGGTCTGGGCTTCCGCCTCCACCTCCGCCGCCGCCTCCGCCGCCGCCTCCGCCACCACCGCCTCCTGCGGGTGGCATAGCAGTCATTCCACCGCCCCCACCTCCGCCTCCCGGCGCAGATACAGGTCCGTGTGGTGTTTGCATATTGGCATTGTCGTCTACGAAAACCCAATCGTTCTGTGGTCCTTGTTTACTTTTATCATAGGTTAAAATAAGCATACCTATGCCTGATGTTAATTTGATAAGTGGGCAATTCATAAGTTTAGATTCCCAAAAGGCAATTTTCTTTTCATCGCCTGAAATAGTTAAATTAATTTTATTACCAATAATACCTGATGGTGGGATAGCATTAGTAGAGTGAGTTTCTACAAATTGGCGAATAGAAGGTATAGTAGAGACAATTAAAGCGTTATCTATATTATAGTAATAGACATGAACCCAGCCTGTGGGTTGGTTGGCTCTAACTGCGGTATCGCCTGTGGACGGATCTAACCATAAGTATTTCACCATAGTTATTATTACACATGGCTCGCTATTTAAGTTTTGGTATTTCTATGGTTTGTTTATGATATTGTTAAGGTATATAAGGGTGATGACAACCACGGTAGATTAGTGCGGCAAGAACCGCCAAGAAAAACAAAGGTGAAAAAAAATGAGTAACAACGCAGATGAAATCGCAGCATTTATGAATGAACTTGAAGAGAGCCGTCCTGCTCGTGCAGCAAGCGGTCGTCGTGGGGCAACCTATGACATCCTAAAGCCAGAGTTCGGTAAGATTTACCGCAACTACGCTATTCTCTCTTTCAACCACGGAACCAGCCCTCTCGGTGCAGAGTCAGTTGTCGTCCGTATGGTAAACATGGATACAGGTCGTCGTGAGAAGATTTATCTTCAATCCTACGAAATCCAAGATTGGGACCGCTTCGTTAAGAACAACGAAATCGTAACAGTCTCTGATGAAGAAGATGGTAAGAAGAACTACAACCTTCCTGTCCTATGTGACTTCCTAAAGCAGAAAGAAGAGTCCCAGAAGAACCCCGGTCGCTTCTACAAGTCCTTCAACGCAATCGCTCGTGGCCCAGTGTCCCGTGACGACTTGCCTGACTACCACGAGGACCAAGCCCCTCCTGCTGAAGAGTGAGTGCAGAACTCCATTGGTTAGAACCCTCTGGCCGTAAGGCTATTGATTCCAGCCGTAGGCATAGGTATCCCGCTATCTAAAGCGTGTTTAGTGCTTGTGCCTACGGCATTGGTTCCACCACTCAATTGGTTTTCCACTTCCTTTCTGGTTGAGGTTAAAAGGTGTTTGTGTTTCGGCATAGGCATTGTAATTGGGGCGGTAACCTGCGTCCACTCAATCGTCTCGGGCGGAACCTTCTTAGGAATCCATAAATAGGTGATGATACAATGATGGGTTGGTGTGAGAATGGTGTCAGAAACAATTTTCAATTATGCTGAGAATTGTGTAAGCCAATTTCTTGACCATAACTCTTCTGTGGCTTCTGTCTACAAGACTAAGATTAGTCATGAATATGAAGTCGGCAGTGGTATCGTTATCAAGATCGAAGACGGCCCTCTTAATCGTGGGAAAAGAGCCAATAGTGATGAGTCAGCCGTAGAGTTTACAATCTCTGATGGACAATATGCTATCCAGTGTATTGCTCACAATGGAGACAAGTCAGACCTTAATGCTTTCAGTAGTAATGAATTGACTGATATTCTCTTACTCTTAACCGAGTCTATGAGAATAGGTTCACCTGTTAGGATTTGTGGGAACTATATTCTTCACAACAAAGAAAAGGTGTTCCGAGTCAATGCTGTTTATCCTTTGGAAGATGGCAAGAAAAGTCAATTAACTGATGAACAATTTGAGGCATTCGTAAAACTCTGTCGTAAACATGGGACTAATCCCATGGAAGTAATGATGGACGATACTACTTTATGGCGACACGTTTATGCAGAAACTCCTATTAAATCTGCTGTGATGCTTAGTTGCTTGAGTCCTTTCAAGAAACAAGACATGATTCACATGGCTGTTATCACCAGCATGGGTGAAGGTAAAGACCACTTGATTGAAAATGTTATTGAGCCTTTAGTGCCTTGTGGTATTGCTTCTACAGGTAAACTGTGCACCATTCCCGGTTTGTTTGGTGCTATGTCCGGGGAAGATCTCAATTCCGTAGAATTAGGACTCATCGGTAAAATGAATAACGAGCGTATGGCTGTATCCGAGTTTCAAACATGGGGTGCAGATGTCTTCGGTGAACTAATGAATATGTTAGCCAATGGATATTATACCATGCAGAAAGGTCAAGTAGACGTTAAGCGTGATGCTATTCTTAATATGAGTTTCTGGGGTAATCCTGACAAGGACTATCAACCACCCCAAGATGGAGAGCAACCTGATTTTACTGCCAAACTCAAGATGTTAGATGTGTTCAAAGAATATAGTTATCAGATGATTAGCCGTATGACTTTAATGTATTGTCAAATGAGCCTAACTGATGCTGGGGCTGACGAGTTCGTAGAAGCCAAGATTTTAGATGCCATGAGTGGCACTTTAGACAGTCCAGAATCTAAACACAAACTAAAGATATGGCGTTCCTTTTTCAAAGAATACTTGCGTTATGTAAGTCGTTTGGAACCTGATATTCTAAGTGCTAAACAGCATATCATAGATATTTATAACAACGATATCAAAGCCCATAAGAACTTTGACCGTGTGTTCCTACGACGTTCTGCTAAAGAGAATCGTAAGTTTCAACAATTTATCAATCTGTCTAAAGGCTTAGCCCGATTGCGTGGTGATGACAAAGTAGGTATAGTGCATCTCACTTTAGCCAAGAAGTTATTTTTACATAGTTTGGAAACCTTGGTAACTAACATGGTGCCCATGGGAATGGACTTAAGCGACCTCAATGCCGAGCAAATGCACTTGATGAGCACTATCACTCGGTTAGCCGATGGTGGAACTTTTGAATCCAAAGTGCAACTAATTAAGATACTGAAAGACAATGGCGATACTATAACTATGCAAAAAGTAGATGAGTTAATCGCTTCTGGATTCTTAATGGAAGGTGTCTTGGACGGAGACCCAATGATCGAAATTAATCCTGACTTGTAGAGAAGTATAAATAGATGGTAGAGAGTAGTGATAATATGCGTCCTGTGACTATCAGAAGGTGTCGTCGTGCATACACTATGATGCGTGACAATAATGCTTCTCTCGGTGCGGCTGCTAAGGCTGTAGGAACTACTGCCCGAACTCTCAAGAAATACTTTCAAGATAATGGGATAAAAATCAAACGTCTCAAGGGTGGGCAGTATCGTATCGTCCTGCCACCTAAAGAATTACGAGAGCAAATGATGTTGCTGATGCAACCACGCCCTCTGGGGAAAGGAATGAGTGCTACTCGTGCTGCCAAAGAGTTACACACTACTGTCCGAAAGATGAGGTATCAAAGAATGCCTGTAGATACTCCTGCTGGTAAGCGTTATTATCCGATTCTGAAGAAAAATGCAATTGGAAAATGGGAAACTAACTTTACTCCCGTATCCGAAAACTCACTGGTCGTTTATGGATATATCTATGGTTTGAACGATGCTATTCAAGGAAAAGCCACACAACTTGGTCCTGACGCTAAAGCCTCTAACTCCGATCCTAATTATGCTGACATTTGGTGGCAAATTGATTTCAATAACTTTCCTTCTACTCTCACAGGTAAAAATCTAATTGGAAAATACAAAAAAGCAATTGTAGATTTAGTCAAAAAAGAAATGATGACACCTAAAATTAACAATTTAAGATTAGCAACCAAGTTCTTAGGAAATCCAAAAGTTGCTGCCGATGCTGCTGCTTCTGGTAGGGCTTCTGCTGGTGCTAATATGAAACTAACTGTATTGGAAGATATGTTAGAACGATATGATATACATATGGATAAAGATATCAATAAAATTAGAATGGGCATTGATGATGTTCGTAGTGGTAAAACCGACTGGGTGTTGAAGCGCAGATTAAATCCGGGGTTGCCAACCAGTAAGAGAAGTGCCACCGGAGATTTCCAAGTGATGTTCTTGCGTAGAAATGGTCTCAGCACTTATCCGAGTGCAGGTCCTAAGAAGTTGAAACTACGATACGATCTTAGCAAAGAATGATGCACGAAGGGCTAAACTAAAAATAGTTGAACCGATATATACTTAATGGGTAGCGTAATGCCAAAAAATGTTAAAGGAAAAACCTGTGAAATATGTGGAATGGAAGCCTGTTGGGAAAGCAAGATTAGTCCTATGGGATTTATTAAAGGACACAGAAATAATGGTTTTACGGAATACCTGTCGTTTCACTATTGTGAAACTTGTTTAGACGATTTAGGTTCAGCATTCTGGAAGAAATTAGAATACTTTAAATTAGGATGAATATAGGGTGCTGCCCCCAGTGGTGCGTCCAAGCCCACTGGCAGGTCAGTCTTTCCCCTGAGTTGCGTAGCATCTCACCGACCAAGGCAGCATACAGGAGTAGTGTAACCACCTATTTATATCTTATTAGCATAGTCGGGGTGAATCATCTGACCAATAGGTCCATCGTAAACTAACTCATAAGTAATTTGAGTGCGTCCCTTTTTATCTTTGACTCCAGCATCATACCGATCGACCCAACCTTTAGCGACCCATGGACGCATAGTAGAACCAATAACACGGGAATTGCCTTTGGTATCAAACTTATCCATGATAGCACCTAACTCTAATGAAGTTAAAGGTCCACGTTGGTCTAAGATACGCAGAATAATCCACTTCTTCTTGGCACCACGGCGAGAACCGATGAGTTCAAACCAACATTTACGACTACAGAAACGAGAACGGTTGCCTTTACTGGCATCACTATAAGTTAAATCAAATTGATTACCACACATATCGCAATTTTGTTTGATAGGTGGATACTTAAGTGGGTGGTTTCGGTGATGTTTAGAATCGGATAAAGGAATCTTTTCATAACCTTCGGTATAGAAACGCCGACAGTATAAACTACAATAGTCATCTTCAGATGTATCACTACAAGTATCGATCGGTCTACCACATTGACAATTCTTTCCTGTGGCAGATAAATGTTTCACGACCATAATTAAAACATCAGGGGAATACCTATATCTATGTAAGCGCAAAGTTATATATAGGTAATTTCAGTAAACAAGTTCATGGACCCCGTAGTAACAAACGCTATTTGTGCCCTTGCTGGCGCAGCCGCAGGATACGCCGCTAATTGGTGGCAGAACAACCGAAAGAATGTAGTTAGTGAGATATCTGACAAAGTTGGTGATTTGGTAGATGACCTTGAAGAACTGACTGGTGTAGATATCCCTGATTCATTAGAAGACCAGATTGATGATGCCGTAGAGGATGTCATTTCTAAAGTAGAAGATGCTGTAGAAGACGCAGCCGAGGCTGCTGAAGAAGCATTGGAATCTGGAGACCTTGAAGGTGCTGTTGAAGCCGTTAAGGAAAGTGTTGAAGAATCTGTGGCTGAAGCCAAGGAAGAACTTGATGTCGCTCTTGACGACCTTGAGGACCTCACTGTGGCTGGTCTAAAAGAACGCCTAACTGAATTGGGACTACCTACTAAGGGTCGCAAGGCAGAACTTATTGAAAGAATCACACAATACATTAACGACAAGGGAGGTGAATGAATATGAATTGGAGAAAAATTGGAGTAGTAGCATCTTTGGCCTCAATCTTGGGTAGCATTGGTATTTACTTTGGTATGGGTGATGAATCACTCGGTATCTTTGTAGGTCTTTGGGCTTCCGCATTGTTGTTGCTAAGCGACCGTGCTGAAGAAATGCTCAACAAAGAGTAAGGTGATACCGTGCTCGTTTGGGCAGTTATTGTCTACGATGAGTTAGAGTATCTACAACAAACTGTTAAGCGTGTTAAAGAGTGCGATAAAGCACTGTATGTCATGTGCGATGTTAACAGTCCTGACAGCGTGAAGCAATTCTTACAGGATGAAAACGTAGAGCATAGTGAATACGCCTTTGACGGTGATTACAGTGCTATGCGAAATGAGTTAGACCAGCGTGTGCGTGATTTAGATCGCTACGAATGGATTTGTCAGATTGATGCTGATGAACTACCTGCTCGTAATCTCTTGTTAGAAACCGAGGATATAATCGCCGGGGCTGGAGTCACAAAGGTTAATGTGTGCCGTTTTAACTGTTATACTCATCAAATAGATGGGATAGACGTAGAAGCCTTGTTTCAGAGTGTAAAAACTGGTGAGATTTATCAGATGGAACGCTTATGGAATGTAGAGCCTATTGAAATGTGCAAACGGTTGTATCGTTTAGATGCTGGTATTCGTTGGCATGGTAGAATCCATGAATGGCCTGAAAGTGATGACGATGATTGGGCTAACCTACCTATGGAAGCCGACTTTTGTTTATGGCACGAGAAAACTGAAGCCCGACAGCAAATGCAAAATGACAAATACGAAACCTATGAGGAACATCGTGAACTGGCGGCTAAGTTAGCCGAACAAATGGCATGGAAACAAGCCATGAGGGAACGATTCTAATCCCAAAGTGTGCGTTGATTAGGGTCACGATCTGGCTCAGGCTCAATAACGATGGGTTCTTCATCTTCTTGTAGCCGTCCTTTGGCTCTTTGAATATCATTTTCGGTCTTGTGTTTACGACGAATAGACTCAATATATTCTTCTTCCTCGGCATTCCAACGGTCAAAGAATCTGGAGATAGCCATGTATGCTGGACCCGAAAGGATACCTAAAACAGCGATATAGGCTTCAATATCTTCTCTTACTTGGTCATCAACAAAGGCGGTAGTAATCAACTGATAAGACAACACCATAAACACTAAAATCAACGGTAGTGAAACTAAAGCCACCATAAGGTTGTTAAATGTAACACGAATGTCCCAATCTATTTTCTTACTCATCTTATCAATCCTCATAATTGTCACAATACCAATTGTTGGCACCAATAACCTCATAAATCCAATGTGTAGCGAAACCTGCAATAAATGTGCCAATGTATGGCCATGCAGGGTGCTCTCGTTGTGCTTTCGGTAGTGGGATAGCCATTAGAACGCTTCCTACGACTAACAGGCTGGCACCGACTACTACGGCTTCTTTTGTTACTAATACTGGGTCTCTCATTTTATCACCTACGGGTTTAGTTCTCGGTCTAACCACTTTCGTTCCAAAACTTGCTGCACACCGTCGGCATCAATCCATGTGGCATACCAATAGAAGTCATACATAGTTAGGTTGTCGTGAGTGAAGTTAGTAAGTGTCATATATCTAACATCATCCTCATATCCTTGAATATAGTGCACATTTTGAATCCAAAGTATAGGTTGTGTGCTGGAATTGCTGGAGTTCACATCATAAACTAAGAATTGCACCGTAACGTTGTAACCATCAAGATCGTTGGCTTCTTCACCACAATCTAAATCATAGGCTACGGAAGCGTGAGTGCTGTTAGTTCCGATTTGAATGTCAAATAGATTTATCTCACAAGTTTCTGGTTCTGGCTCTACGACATCAATACCCCACATCATGATTTGTTCTACTTGGCTATCATCTTCTACGTCGTAAGCCGTAACTCTTGGAATCCAACTATTACCTACTGCCACACCATCAAAGGTATGACTAAAATCTTCGGGATCGGAACCATCTATGGAGAAGTAAGTAGAATAGTTAGCCTCGTAGCCATTTTGGAATAGTTCTACATCTATTTCTATGCCTTCACAGCCTGAAGTCGGAACGACACGGAAGGCTACTAAGATAGCATCTTGTTCGGCATCGTTAGATACATGGCCACGATAATGGTTAATGATTTCTGCATCGCACGGTTCATCAGAATAAGATACAGTTATCCAATCCGTTTCTTCTTCGGCTACAATGCCTTGTTCGGCTTGAATAAGAGTTACTTTAGCCTTCCAAACTGCGTTACCAACTTCTTCAAAAGTATGTGAGTAATAATTGGTGGTAGCACTGATACCTTGTTGATGAGTTATAGAATCAATACCTGTATCTTCAGGCAATAACTCTATTTGAACGTCCCAACTATCACAATCGGTGTCTTCTACTTGAGCGATGTAAAAGATTACGGTAACTGCAGACTCATCTACATTTATTTGTAAGTTATCAACATCAGCATCACAAGGAACGGTATCAGGAATCTCGTCTACAGTAACAAAGTTAGTTATATCACAACAATTTTCTTCTTCGCCTGTAATCCACCAACGGAACTCTACCTTCCAATCGCCATCTTCTACGTCACCCATTAGTTCGTTATCATCTTGATTAATGTTGAAATAAGTCATACCCATATCTTGAACATAATAATTATTGTTCGCAATAAAGTAATCTTGATACTGATCGTTTTTGTAAAGTGCTAATTGCATTTGAATAGGGGCACCACAATCATTGTTATCTTGGAACTCAGCATATAGATTTAAGTCATTTCCATTGGCAGATAATTGTAATTCAGTAATAACGATATCATCGTCACATTCTGCAGGTTCACCCTCCATAGTTAGCAAAGTAGATGGACCTTCCCAGAAGTTAGGACCCTTATGATAAGAAACACTCACCCGATATTCTCCAGCAGGAACATCATAAATATGGTGGTCTACATAATACTCATCGTGGAACTTATCATTAATTTGATGCATATCATAGTTTTCACCTGTTTCGTCATTGTCTACACTAATAATAAAATATCCGTCCATATGGGCGTTACAACGACTCCAATCGTTGAAATCGGTTAGAACCTTAATATCATTGTTGTAACCTTGGCCGTTGGCATCAAAATCGTTAATATCTACCATGTCCCAATTCCAATTTTCCATACAATCGGGCGGTCCACCGCCTCCGCCTCCGCCATTACTCCAGAAACAAGAACCGTCATCATTAGTAGCCTCGGGGTTATAGTTTTCAGCGTCCGGGGCTGTGCAACCCCAGATTTCGTAGTAATCACCGTCCCAACTATCGTCGTCACCACCATCTTCCAAGAAATAATCTAATCCTACGCCACCAGTGGCTAACAAGAGAATCGGGGCTATAATTAAAGCAATCTTACGAATCTTTTCAGCCTTTCGCTCTACGGAAGCAATCGCCCGATCGACGATATCACCTTCTAAAGTAGTTTCTACGGCAACTTCGGTCTTGTTGTTGCCTCCATTCAATACGGTATTATCAGAAACTTGTTTATTTATATTTTGCACAGTAGCAATCAACTCTGCGGCTTCTTTTAATTGTTCTACCAACGAAGCGTCTTTCTTTTCTTCATTAGATAGATTAACAATGCCGTCATCTAAGAGGTCTTCTAAAACGGCTTCTTTAGTCCTGCCAGTGGCCTCGGCAATAATTTGCGCTTTTTCTTCTAATTCTGCTTGTTCATCAATTTCTTCTTTACTCAAGTTACCAGCCTCCCAGTAAACTCAATTTTATCCTGCTCATAGTCAGCGTAATTCATACAAATTACAATGTCCCATGTGCCACGAGGTAAATCTAAGACACTGAGATTAACAATCTCGGTTTCATCGTGGTCAATCACATAATCTACCTTGGCTTGATTCCAAATATCTACTTGGTCACGAGAACCACTTTCGTAAACAACTATTTTTATTTCTACTACTCTTTGTCCACAACCAAATACTTCGTCAGGATCTATGGTAACAAATATATTTTCTCCATTGTCTCCAGTTTGGTTAATGGTAGGGTTAGATTCATCAAACTCCTCAGAGTCGGTTTCATAAATTAAGAAATAACAACCGTCCCACAACGCTGGATTCTCTAATAATTCAGATTCACACGTTCCATCGTCCCAAACGGCACGGCTATCATAATTATCTGCCCATTCATACATACAACCGCCACGGCCTAAATCGTCCATGACATCTTCACCAATATCGTGAATATCAGCAATACCTAATGCATCTACACCAGCACCGCCACCTAAAACTATTAACAGGGGCACCATACTGGCCATAAGTTTACGAAAACGGTCTACTTTATCTTGGGCTTGTTCTAATAAATCACCTTTTTGGTTAGACTCATTAAGAACTCCGTCATCAAGCAAATCAGCCATGACATCCTCTTCAGTTCTACCTGAAGCCTCCGCTAACACTTTAGCCTTCTCAGCCATGTCCGCAATATCACCATCTGCTGGCATGGTTTATATTTAACCTTTACGACTATATGTAATTTACTAAAGTTCAAATAGTAGAGCGCATAAAATAAAAATATGCTGACTGATGTGGTAGGCACCGTATTCTTGATTACAGGATATGCTATCCTACCTACAGATTTGTCACGAATGGCTTTATATAGTGTCATGATTGGTAGTATATTGGGAATACTAATGAGTGCAAGACGTGGAAGTAACCGAGTGGATATTATTTTAGAAGAAAACAACCTACGGCGAGTAAAAGCCAAGGATTTACAAAAAACTAAAATGAAGATTCGTGATATTACTAAATATGGAGATATTTTAGGATTTGATTTGGTGTCTGGTGCCGACCAAGGTCACACTTACAAGTGGGTTGATCGGTATGGTGGCCCTACTGTCTTAACTTCTACCCATGACCCTCAGAAAAAGGCATGGTTAATTTACAAAGATTTAGCCGAAAAAGGAAAATACGGTCTCAGTCGTGGTGACTTGTATCAAATCGTGCATTGGCAGAAGCGTATTAAGAAGAAATATACCGAATGAATAAATAGGTAGTCGCAACCAGTTAGGTCATGGTAGCAAAGCGTATCTCTTTAGAAGAATACAGTAATCGTTTGACTACCGAGTGTAATCGGGTTTACGATATCGTCAAAACCGCTAAAAGCCGGGGTCATGACCCCAAATTAGATATTGAGATTCCACAGGCTATTGACTTGAGCGAGCGAACTCAAAAGTTGTTGAAGTTCTTACATGACCGCAACACTGCTGCCCAGATTAGAGAATTGACTAAAGTGCACGATGAAAACCGTGAGTTAGTGGCTCTGGATATTGCTCGTATCGTGTGTGCTGAATCATATTTGTATGGTATTAAAAATACTTGTCCTACTTGTAATGGTAAAGGCACTATTCCTCGGGGTCGTGGGTTTGAGATTTCTTGCGATGATTGCGGTGGCAGTGGATATAACTTAGGATATAAACAAGAAGTATTCCAAGACTATAAACTTACTTTACAGGCTTATGAAAAACATTTGGCTAATCAAACCGAGCAACAGCGTGATGATGTGGCTGCTGCTATGTGTATTTATCAAGGTATCTGTGCAGGTTTGGCTGTGCTAACTGAGGGTATTCTGGTAGCCCCACTGGAAGGTGTGGTGTCTTGTCGTATTGTTTCTAACGCTGATGGAACTAAATGTCTGGGTGTAAACTTTGCTGGTCCAATCAGGTCTGCTGGTGGAACAGGTCAGGCTCTCAGTGTCTTGATTGCTGATATGCTACGCCGTGATTTCAAATTAGGAGTTCCTCAACTTACTTTCGGAGAAGTAGAACGATATAAAGAAGAAGTAATGTTGTATCGTGGTCTACAGTATCGTCCCAGCAACCCAGAATTAGAAATTATTGCTAAATCCTGTCCTATATTTATTGATGGAGAAGGTGTTGGAAAAGAAGTTACTGGACAACGTGATCTGCCCAGAGTCAGAGATAATAAAGTTAGAGAGGGTTGTTTATTAGTTATGTGTGAGGGTCTGGTGCTGAAAGCCCCTAAGATTCTAAAATATGTTACCCAATTAGAATTAGATGGTTGGGATTGGTTAAACCAGTTCTTGAAAACCAAGAGTAGCGATGGAACTATCAAGGCTAATCCTAAATATATGGCTGAAGTGTTGGCTGGTCGGCCTATTTTCTCTATGCCTATGGCTGAGGGAGGCTTCCGATTACGATATGGTCGCAGCCGTTTAGCAGGATTGGCTACTACTG
>MDTA01198581.1_pt1 | contig 14733 bp, 24 predicted proteins | sample 811151 | NCBI WGS metagenome assembly MDTA01 (sample SAMN05326648, study PRJNA326480) | marine metagenome | isolation source: seawater | place: Indian Ocean: South | collected 2010 | reverse complement strand
TTTGAGGTTGGGATTGCTCATTGTTGCAACTTTCCAGTTGTAACGAAACTGTGAAAGTGCTTGCATCTTTGTGATGTTTTTGGAAATGGTTCTCATTGGTTGAGTGCTGTTACTATAGGTCCAGTTTAGAGGTGAGTAACTTTAATACCTTTACAATTTACCATCTACATATGCACTTCCAATGACCCTTGTGTGCTCTTCTAGTGTGCCATCCTGCTCACATTTGAGATGCCATCTAGTCATCACCACAACACCATCTTTGGTGCCTCCAGTGAGCATCTTCCTACCTTCTTTGGTCATTGTGGTAAACAATCCAAACCTAGTTTCCCACACATAAAATACATCATCAATCAATTCTGCCCCTTCAGGTACAGCAATTGTTTGTTGAGTTGGTTCCATTAAGAGAGTCATATGTTTTTATTATTTAACAAAACTTAAAGTGATTCAATTATAGCACGTCTTGCCTCATAAGCAGCAAACTGAGTCCTAAAGGTTGCAATCTTTGTGAAGTCATCTTTCCAATAAAGTGACCACTTAGTTGTACCCCACTGTGCTTTAACTAGGATTGGATTGTCTACACCCAGAGGATAGGATTTCATGGTTGATTGTGTGCTTACACTATAGGGACACTTTGGAGGTTACTAACAATTCATCAATGCGATTTATTTCATTTCTAATACTTTCTTCTTCACCAAGTAACGCCATATGATCTACCATGATCCAACAATCTTCCTCATCATCATAAGTACCATCAACAAACATTGGTGATACAAATAGATCAGGACCATCATCACCATCCATCAGTGTATATGCAGCACCAAGCATTTCAGACAAATAGACTTGATTGTTTGAGATTTTTGAGATGTTCATGTTGTTTTGTTGAATAAAAAAAAGAGGGTGGAGGACAGTTTGTCGCCCTCTCTTACTGTTTTACCCTCTAGTCATCACATACCAATAGCATCAAAGTATGTGCTATCAGTAAGAATGGACACCTTAGTTTTTACAAACTTGAACAGTTGTTTTACATCATCAGTGAGTTTAGATGTCTCATACTGATGAATCTCCCAACGCACTTTAATGTCCTCAACATAATCAGAAAAAGACAGAAGTGGTTCAGGTCTGGTCATAAAGTTGAGTGTGATGGACACTATAGGGACATTTTAGAGGTTACTAACAATATCACTCTGCACAGTTTCTGTTGGTTTGCCCCAGAAAGTTTGCAGTGCTTCAATATCAGCAGGTCTCATTTGTTCCTTGATTGACCAATCACTAAAATTGTAAGACATTACAGAGTCAGCATTAGTAACTCCATCATAGTTACCTTCACCAAATGGGTGAGATAATCCAAGAGTATGTAACAACTCATGCACAATAATGTGCTTGGTGATCTTACCCAGTCTAACCTTTCCTTTCCTATTTGTCCAGGTATCTATGTAGTTTGACGTCAACCAAGTTGCATTAAGTTGGAAGTCATCACTAGGATCTAAAAATGCTAATCCTTGGGCATTTTTAGCAACATCACCAAAAACATCATAATTGTCTACATCATCCACAAGAACATCTGCAATATCTTCTCTTCTAGTTCTTGCAATCTTAAACTCTGTAACCTTATCAATTTTCCTGATAGTTTTAGTTACAAACCTCTTCACCTGCTTAGGCATATCATCAGACAGGTGAAATGTGAATCTATTATCATCTTTCACACGATTATGTTCAATGGTAAAGGTATTCCAATCTTTGTTCAATAGTCCCTCAGAAAGAGACTTTTGCTCCTCCATTGTCTGCTCTTGGTGAAAACCACCATTCATGCAGTTGATACACATTTGAAACCATTGCTTGAAGACTTTTATAATATAAGTCAACAAGTGGATTCATATGTGAGTGACCCACTAGAGTTCTCTGAGAGTATTCTGAGACTTTATTTTGCAGATGGTAATTGTTTCTTAGCAGCAGGAAGTTGCTTCTTTTTATCACCTGATAGATAACCTGCTCTCTTTTTACCAAGCACAGTAACTCTAACAGGTTGGATGCCTGATTGTCTAGCAGGTCTAGATTCTCCTCTCTTTTGAATAGAACTACCTCCAGGACTTATTGCCTTTGGTTTAGGTCCACTGCCTAAATCAGGTCTCTGCGCCATACCAATTCCAGGTCTTTTAGGTGAACCAGAAATGCGTTTTACTGCTCTAGCTGCTCTAATAGCAGCCCCACTTTTATCAGTAGTGCTACCACTCTTTTGTGCAGTTGATTGAGTTCCTGGTCCCTCTTTTCTTCCAACACCTTTGCCCCTGTAAGTACCGTCTTTTGGTTTTTGCTTACTCAGTGCATTCTTACCTGCATTCTTTACACTTTGGAATGCATTCTTTGCTGCTCCACCTAAACCAGTTTTAGGTCTTTTTTTGAACTTAGCAGAAGTTCCACCTTGTGTTCCTGACGTCATTTGTGACCCAGATCCAAAGGTTGTTGAATGCTCAGGATCATTATATGATTCACTCATTCTTTTATGAACCCTGCCCATAATCTTGGTTCTACCTTTAGCATCAGGGTTCTTACCAGTTTCTTTCTTATACTTTGCAGTTTCCTGGTCTTTCATAATACCACGCAGCATGGTCTCACCTTTACGTTGCTGCTTCATTCTTTCCTGTCTAGTCATACCACTTGCCTTGCGTGGTTTATAGTTAGGAGAGACAGTTTTAGTTGTCTTTTTAGTCAACAACTTTGATGCTGCTTTCTCTTTATCTTTGGAAGATGTGGTGTCCTTCTTCACCTCACCACCAGACTTTTTAGCAGCAGCACGTGCCTTTGCTGCTGCTCTTCTTTCTGCCTTAACCTTATCAGCATAAGATTGCTTGACTTCAGCACTTCCCCTTTCTTTAGTGGGTTGTTGTACTCTATCAGATGCTTGTCTACTTTGACCAATATCCTTTCTATCTTTATATGATTTAGCAGGCACCATTTTACCACCACCTGCTGCCTTCATCCTGCGTTTTTCAGGTTCAGACTTACGTCTATCACGTCCAATCTCACCACGTTGTCCAGTCTTTTTAATCTGTGATCTACCCTGAACTTCAGGATCATAGACCTCACAGAATTGTTGAAATGTCTTCATTCTGATAGCACCTGTGCGCCAGTCCACCCACCATTAGTACCATCAGAATTTACCATTTCTGCATTAGCAGCATCTGCATCAACATAATCTTTTTTATTTGAGGAATCATCAGACCATTGACGATTACCTTCATAATACATATCCTTGCTGCTGTCTAGGACGTGTGGTTTCTTGATATAAAATGCCATGGTGATCTTAACTCTATGATCTATTTAGACCACCATGACTTCCCTGACTAATATAGTCTCTTGCCTGACTAATTTAGTGCCACTCATATGGTGTACTTAGATCCTCCACATATGTCTCCACACTTTCACTACCTTGAATGTCTAACAATTTTTGCCAATCAATATCATGTGGGTTGAAATCACCCAATACATTTAGATCAAGGGTGATACGATAGCGTTGCTTCTGTGCCAGTGTGAAGGAAGGCATAGTGGACTCCTGAACTACTTTGTAATATTAAGTCATTAAGCAGGATGAGTCAAGTGGAAGTGGACACTACTGGTAGTGTCCATAACTAGTTTTTATTTATGTATCCATTGTTAACTAACCACTCTCTAGTCATTGGTGTTGGTTCAAAAACTTCCCACATTGGTTTTTCACTAGCACATGCATTTAGTGCTTGAATGACTAATCCAGGATGAAATGTAGCATACATTGCTTCTGCTTCATAGGGTACAGCACTTTCAGGATAGGTTCTCTCTGCCCCTCTAATAATCCAATCAGGAACTACACCATCCTGTAAAATTACAGCAGTGTAAGTATTATCAAGTGTCCCAGCCATGCAATCTTGTGTAGCATGCCATGCCTCATGCCTGACAACTTTTACCATCATAAGTGGGTTGTAAATATAGTCTTTATTGAGAAACATATTGTTACCCAACACATAGTATAATCCTCTAGCATTACGAATGAAATACTTTTCATCAGCAAGATATACTTTAATTCCAGATTTGTTTAGACCCGCAAACATATCATCTAATTCTTCTGCAAAGGGTTCATATCCAGAGACACCAAAGTCTTTCCAGTTGTTTATCTCCTCCACACCTTCTTTACAATCCCTAACCATCATGCATCCCATACTATCAGGAGTTCTATATCCCTTTATTGGTGGATTACCTGCAAGTGCAGATGTACCCATGCTGGCAAAAATAGCTAGTCCTAATAGTAGTCTCTTCATGATGATTACTCACTTATCTTCTAGTTTACTACATCCCTGTGATTTGTCAAGTATCCCGCCATCATTATCTGTCTTGGGACTACCTTCATTACATTTCTCTGTCTTTTGAAATGTAACTCTCTTATATCTATGCTTGAAAATATCAGGTATCCAATGCACTTCAACCCAGTTGATAGTAGGGCAGAGTTCAATATGTCTCTTTACATCATGTGAATGGATACCTATCTGTATGTAACCATCATGTGTGATACATTTGCCCCCACCTATATCACAAATATACAATGTTCTAGATTGGGGTTCTGTTATCGTAGATTGATTTTCTTGACCCTGCACACTGTAATTGGTCCCAATAGTAGGCATAACAAACAACTAAAAGGTGGTCTTTCTTATGCATCTCTGCATTATGTTGCGTCAACTCACAAAACTTCTTATCTTTTACAGCAATTTCAATTGAAATGTAGACATCATCTACAAATACTACCCACCCTTTTGTTGTTTGTCCTAATGAATTAGTCCATATCACATAGTCATTGATCTGAGGCTTGTAAGTCATTTGGAGGAGGACCAATAATTGAAAGAGTTTCTTGTTGCTTAAGATATAGTTTAATATAACACTTCAATAGGTCTTTTACAACATTGATGTCTCTTATCTCATCAATTGCTCTTGCATTTTTCTCATACTCAAATGCCTTTGATGGTTTTGAGAGAGTTATTTTACTTGGGTCTAAGTCATTCATAGAATGCTGCCATGAGAGGATTTAACTGTAATAGCATAGCAGAATAGGGGGAAGTCAATGTAATATCTACTACCTTCCCTACTTTTTTATGATTGACTGGTGAATGAAACTCACCTGTCTTCTTGTTCATAAAACCCCAGACTGTACTAGGGTTTCCATCACAATATGTGAAATACTTTTTGTTTCTGATCCATATCCTGGTAAATTTAGCACTGAAGTCATCAGTCCAATACTCATAGTTTTCAGGTGCTTGGTGTGGAAACTTCATCTTTTTCATAACTAAAAAGTAGGTCAAGCATCTTCTGACGCCATTCCATCAATTCATTGTAGCACTCTTGGTTGTGAGCGCAACCCCTGAGACGACTGTCTGGTTTGAGTACACTCTCAATCATAAGATTGAGAGCAGCCTTTTCCTTATCAGTCATACGTCAAACACCTTACACATAGGTGAACCAGGGTGATCATCACAGAACTTATCAAGTTCCTTATCTTGATGACGTTGATGCCAATCAGCAATTTTACCATCATGTTCAGAATCCCACTCATCTTCTGAGTGTTTCTCATTACAATGTAGATCTACTTTGTACTCATTGTACTTATCATTCTCATCATAAAGAGGGTCTGATGGATCTTTCTGTCTAGGTTGAGACATAGGGTTAAGTAAGAAAGGACGACACTAGTCTACTACGTTCTTCATCAACTAGCCCAAATTTTTGTGCTTTTGTAATGTTTTCACGTAGTTTACCATAACAGCCTATATTTAGTTCCTCATCTTCACATACTACGATATCAAAACATTGCTCATCATTATCAGCAATGACATTCCACTGTCCACCATACTCAGATGCAGGAAAAGGAACAAAATGGTCAATCAGATAGAGATACTTCATTGTCTCCTAGAATTACTCCTTAATTGTACTACTTTTTGAGTTTTCTGACAAGATACTCTGCCCATTCTTCCATCTTGTCTGGATGAATTGCTGTGATACCAGCTTCCTCAACAGCTTTCCTCATTGATTCAACTTCCTGTGTCTTCAGTTTTTTCTTCTTGGGGTCTAGAGACATAGTTTCCATAGGGGTCAGTTTCCAGAAATTGTACCACATCTCCATATGTGACTGAAGTTCCCTTTGAAGATTTGTAAGGATTGTCTACCTTAGCAACCTCAGTTACAGTGTTGTTCCATGCACGCTTTGATGCTCTATCATAGTTCTCTGTATACACAGGAAGATAGGCAAGCAATGCATTAGCAATGTTGTTGACGTGGGTCATATCATCTCTATTTACCGCATCAATAAGTTCTTCAGCCATAAACTCAACTGTTGAAATCTTATTGAATGCTTCCTCTAGGTTGTTCATAACCTCCCAGGTCTTGTGATAACTCATCATTTGATTGTACTCCAGTTAGGATCATTTTCTTTTGACATCCAGAAGTGATACCTTCCAGAGATAGAAGCAAGAAACATCTTTTCTTGGTCTTCCTGTTCCACTCTACACGAATGTAGTTGATCCATCAAGTTATGGAAACGATTCTTTGCCTTGGAACTGATGGGTTTCACTGTTACAAACTTGTTCTTCATAGGGCTCGTAGAACCTCATCTCAAAAGCAACAAAGCAATTATAGACAAAAAAAGAGCACCCGTCAAGGGTGCTGAGACAGTTCTTAATGTGTCTATGCTGGATACCTGATCACAACAATACCTTCTCCACCACCTCCACCACCACCAGTAGGAGTGAAATCAACATAATAATTATTTCCTCCTCCACCACCTAAGTAATCAATTGCCTGTTGATCTGGTCCAGAAGCACCAGATCCACCACGTCCTCCACCACCAATTGGTCTGCTACCACCATTCTGGACAGCATAACCCCATCCACCACCACCTGCACCATAGTGGTTGCTTGTTGGTGAATTAACTTCAGGCATCAATGGTTGTATTCCAGGCAATCCTACATATGAATATTCCATACCAGGCATTGCAATACCAGGACCACCAGGTCCACCAGGACCAGGACCAGGAGATGTTCCACCTTCAGCTCCTGCACCTCCACCACCAGCAGCTGCATAGGCACCATCCGTTGCACCTTCTCCACCTTTATATCCATATTGATTAAATCCTGTTTGTGGAACAAATGGTGCATTTTGTGAAGGTTGAATTGCAGCACCTGCACCAAAAGGTGCATCTTGCTCACCACCACCAGAACCACCAGGAACACCAGAAGCCATACTTGGATAACTACCACCTGCACCACCACCTTTAGCAGTCATACCAAAGGCTGTTGAATCACCACCTTGCGTAGCTCCTGGAACAGCATTGTTAGTTGCAGCTGAAGCTCCTCCAGCACCAATAACTATTGGATATGTACCAGCAGTACATTCAAATTGAGTATGTCGTACAACACCTCCACCACCAGAACCAGCACTATAACCACCAGCAGCTCCTGCTCCACCAGCAACAATCATTACATCTATATCACCAGTACCAGTTACTACAAAATTACCTGGAGTGGTAAAAGTATGATACTTGTATCCATTCCCAGCATCATATGCATCTCTCACATTACCACCAGATGCTTCAAAACCTCCACCACCACCAGCCAGGAAACCAAGTCCACCACCAGAACCTGTAAGACCAATAAGTGGTCTTTCTTTCTTAAACCAATCAAACATTATAACCTCCTATCAAGTGAAGTTCGTAGGTTGAGAAGCTAACACCAGGTAATCATCAGTATTACCACCAGTCTTAATAATCTGGAAGGTATATACATCATATCCATTTGCACTACCAGATGATGGAGCAGAACCACCTTCCCAATTTAGTTGAGCATCTGCTGCTGGAATTGATACACTATCAATGTATACACCAGTGATATAACCAGCACCATTAGGTCTAAGGATTACAGTAAATGAAACTGTTTCACCAACTGCAAGTTCACTATGCACATCAATAAAGTTAATAGATGTTGAACCTGTCTCATTAGCAGTAAATCTAGCAACATTACCATTCTTAAGTGATACTCTACCAGCTGTACCTAGTTTGGTGCCTGCAAAGTCTGATGTTTCTTTTTCAACTAAACCAGTATTCTTAAATCTTGTTACACTGTTACCAATACTGACTTGCTCAGTGTGAAGAGTACCAGCATGGAAACTTAATTGATCACCACCAGTTCCATGTGCATATCTAATACTGCCTTTATTAGTATCATACTTCTCACTGAATACAATTCTACTCGTTTCATTTGTATCAGCAACAATCTCAAGCATTGTGTGCTCTGAACCTGCCTGTCCATTGTAAAGAGACAATGCAACACTTGTATCAAAACCAGCAGCAGTATTAATACCAACACGACCCATTTCATCAATGGTCATTCTTGGTTCTGAATACACAGCAGATGACCCTGTGTTAGTCAGAAATTCAAGTCTTGTAGGAATAGTATTTGCACTGGGCGTACCATCAATTGCAGCTCTAATTGATGCGCCTTCTACTAATTCAGTAGTACCATCATGTGCTTGGAATGAGATACTACCAAGAGTATCATTATCCTGAACTATTGCTTGTCTACCTTTTGCAAGAATGAAATGAGGACCACTTGCACCTGTACCATCTCTGAAGATGGACATTGCAGAAGTGTAATAATTGTCTCCTTCAATTTGAATTACAGGAGGTGCATTAGTATCATTAAACCACCCATTCCTGGATGAGGTTAAACCCTTTAATACCTTACCACTAGCACCACCAGATATATGAATACCTGCTTGAGCTGTAATAATACCAACTGAGTCAACATTGGTAACATCTTCATATGTGATGGTCCCTGCAACACTCACATTTGTGGCGTTTATATCACCTTTAACATCAAATGCAACTGATGGTGTTTCAGTATTAACACCAATTCTATTACTACTATCAACAGACAGCACTTCAGGTGATGCCAGACTTGCTAATGATGCTGCTCTAGTCATTTTATCTAGACTTTTTTTCTATTTAGTCTCACTCAGGTGTCTTTAGTTCCCACCCTGTTGAATTATCTGCCTGATATGCTGTCTCATTCCATTCATAATACTTACCTGCTGTTCTTTCTTCATCAGTCAGAGTAGGAGCATCTCCAAGTGGTGAATACCATGTTGCTGTGCCTACTCCAATAGTCCAAGAAGCATATGGTTGCGGATTGATAAAGATATCAGTAGAACCAACACCCAGAGTAGCAACATTAGTCATGTAAGTATAACCAATACCTGCATAGTTACCTCTCATATTACCATTATATGAGGTCTGCTTCCAGTTTGTATCAGAACCAAGAAGTTTCTGACAGAAAGCAACACCAATACTTTCTGTTTCTACTCCATTGGAATCTGTGGTGTCATCATTGCTCACAACAATGACTTGGGTCACAAGATTGTCTGAATCTAATTTTGCAAAATGAGCCATCTTTATCTGTTTTCTTTGTATTTATGTGTTATTAACTATATTCATATTTAATAATGACTACACCAGTACCACCTCTACTTACATAATCTGGATAAGATCCATTAATTGTTTGAGAGTTAGCACCTCCACCACTACCTGTGTAATTTACACCAGGAGCACCAGCAGCAGGATCTCCATCTGATGGGGACCTAGCATAAACTGATGATTTACCACCACCACCTGTACCACCTGGCGCAGGAGCAACTGCTTCAGGAATACGACCACCAGCACCACCACCAGCAAAAAGTCCAGTGGGACCTACAGCATTTTCAAATTCAACTCTTTCTGGATTTGTTCTTGCATATCCATTGTGAGTAGTGGTAGGAATAGCTGGTCCAATTTCTGGACCAGGGAAGTCAGGGAATGCTTGACCAGCACCACCATTACCACCTCCACTTGTTGTACCAGCAGTACCAGAACCGCCAGCACCACCGCCACCTCCACTATCATAGTATGGAGAGTAAGGACCACCAGCACCACCTGCATTACCATAAAATACCCAACCTGGATAGGGACCATTTGATATTGGTGAACCACCAGCACCAGGTTGAGCGTATTGAACGCCACCTCCACCACCAGATCCACCATCTCTAATACCAGTGGGTTCATGTGCATAATATGCTTGGTTACCACCACCTCCACCAGTGGAAGTTACAGTGTAACCAGGAGTGGCAAATGTTGTTGTACCACCACGTTGTCCTGGATATCCAGGCGTAGTTGCTGGTTCTGCACCTGCACCAATAGAGACTGGATATGATCCAGTTGCAATATTAACATTATCACCATGCCAGACACCACCAGCACCACCGCCACCACCAACATAAGGACCAGCACCAGATCCACCACCACCAATGACCAGGATCTTCATAGGTGATCCTGGTGCAGTAATGGTTGATGTTACTGTAAAAATATTTGGTTCACCAGTATTTGGGTGGAATACATGATACTTATGTGTTGATGTTTGAACTACAGTACCACCAGTAGCTTCAGTTTTAGGTGGGACGCCAATACCTTCACCAATATCAGCTGATCCAAAAACCTCACAAAGTTTTCCAAGGTTTCTACCCTTGCCTGACTTAAATGGAGCCATTATCAGAACTCCTTATCGCCAGTTACCAATACATTTACATCCTGAGATGTTGCTGTGACTTGAAGTGTGTCTCCAGTTGTGTCCAAGACAATAGGATATGCTGGTTCAATTAAGACTGTCTCATCTGCTTCAAGAGCAATCTTAAACATCTTATTTGCAGTAGCAGCAGAACTACCATTAGGAACAACAAACACTTCTGCTGTTGCAGTTGACCCACTAGGTGAGAACAACATAATTGATTTAATATATACCTTCTTACTAGATGCTACAGTCAAAATTGTACCAGTAGCACCAGATGCCACTACTGTAACATTAGCAAGTTTTCCCCTTTCCAGTGCCATGGTTATACTTTCTAGTTATTTAGTCAACCATATAACCAAGTATCAAAGATGAGAGTATTAGACTTATCATCAATACCACTTCTTGCTGTAATTACACCAACTGAATCCACATTAGTTACATCTTCATATGTAAGTGTTCCACCTACTGAAACATTACCTGTGAATGTTCCTGAGGCACCTGATACTTGACCAGTTGCTGCAAGATTACCAGTTACATTTAACCCTGTTTGGAATGTAGGAGCACCAGTTCCTGCTTTATTAGTGAAGTAATCTGCTCTAATTCTACCACCAGCACCAGGTCTTGCAACAACACCTTCTGTTGAGAGACCTAAGATATCTGGAACTAAATCATCACCATCAGCAACAATTAAATCCTTTGTATTTGCAACTTCAATCTCAGAATACTGAGTGTATGCAATATTTGTTGTTGCAGGTGGATCAACAGTTATATCATCAGATACTGTAAGAACCTTATCAGTATAGTATATGACCTCAAGACCATTAGTTCCACTACCTAATGCAGTGCCTAATCCTGCACTAGCAACACCTTCAAGGTTTGAACCATCACCATAAAATGCAGTAGCACTTACAACACCAACAACATCCAGTTTTGCATCAGGTGATGTACTATTGACACCAATATTGTTGGTAGAAGAATCAACAGTAAAATTTACTGGATTGCTAAGTCTTGATAGGTCGCGTGCTCTAGACATCTTATGACTTTTTAGTTATTTATCAAGTGGGATAAGCAAGTAATACTATACCTGATCCACCAAATCCACTAGCGTTTTCTGGAGGAGAGTTGTTATCAGATGCGCCACCACCTCCACTACCTGTACCATTATAAGCATGGATAACAGATGGACTTCCTACTAATGGTGTTCCAGCACCTGTTCCACCTCCACCTGCGCCACCTGCGCCACCAGTTCCTGAGACGTAAAATCCACCACCTCCACCAGCTGCAACTTTCCATTGATGAGTTGATGGACCACCATTCAAATTAATAAGGGGTGTTTGGAATGTTGCTGGAACATTTATGCCATATCCGCCAGCGCCACCAGATCCACCACTAGTTCCATCTGAACCAGCACCACCAGCACCACCACCGCCACCACATCCATAGTATGGAGATCCAGCACCTGCTCCACCAGCATTACCACCAGGACCAGGGGAGGCTGCACCACCAGGAGCAGGATACACAGCTCCACCACCACCAGAACCACCACCTCTACCTGCATTAGGTCCAGCACCACCTGATCCACCACCGCCACCACCAGCAGCACTTAATGAACCTTGTGACCAAGTTGTAGCAGAACCATCAACACCTTGTCTTGCATATCCTGGTTGATTATTATCAGCCACCCCACCAGCACCAATTGCAATGGTTGTGCTAACAGGGTGTGCATTAACTGTTTGAGTACCAGTCAAAAATTGACCAGCACCTCCACCACCACCATACGCACATGCACCAGATCCACCACCACCAACCATCACATACTCAACAGATGTAGGTGTAGACCAGGATGCAGTTGTTGCAAAAGTTCCAGGAGTATTAAAGACATGAATTGTCTTGTCTTCTGTGTAGTAAACAGTTCCACCAGTTGCTTTTGCTGTACTAACTGTATTAATTTGATATCTAATAATTACAATACCAGGTCCACCAGCACCAGTAACTCCTGTACCACCATTCCAGAGGCCACCTCCACCTCCACCAGATAGAAATGCACCAGGAGTTGCATTAGCAGGTGGAGCTATACCAGATGTAGTATTTCCAGCCTGGGCACCATGACCACCACCAGCATAAGGAGCAGCGTATGGTCCCATACCACCACCACTTAGCAGTCCTGCGGGGGATGCACCACCAGCACCTCCACCACCATACCATTGACCATTACCAGAAGGTCCAGCGTAACCAATACCTTCATAGGAATCTGGTCCTGCAATCAATACTTTTACGCCTTCACCACCTCCACCACCAGGAGAATCACCAGGTCCATGACCAGGACCACCTGCGCCACCACCACCACTACCAGCATAAGGAGTTCCTGTATATGCTCCACCAGGATGTCCCTCTGTATGTGGATATGGACCACCTAATGGTCCAGGTTTTGATGGATTTATACCAAATCCAGATGTAGAAGGAGTTGTTGAAGAACCACCACCTGAACCACCAAATCTACCATCAATTCCAGGATAACTACCAGAACCACCTCCGCCAGTTGCTGTAACTATAGACGTGGAAGGAGTAAGGATTGCTGAATTACTACCACTCTCTGGTATACCTGCTGGACCAGCAACTTGCCTAGCACCACCTGCACCAACAGTAATTGGATAAGTCTCTCCAGCAGTTAATGTTAAAGAAGGATTATTTGTAGATAATGGATGTCCAGAAAGATTAGTTCTTACACCACCAGCACCACCACCACCTTCATAACCACCTGAACCACCACCAGCAACTACAAGATATTCTGCAGTTCCTCCATAAGAACCAAGTTCAGTAACTACAAGTGCTCCACTACCTGTAAAAACATGAGCTCTGTAGTAACTACCACCACTTTCATAATCACTAATAACTCCACCTGATGCAGTAATACCATCATATCCACCTTGACTAGATATTGCTAATCCAGTTCCTCCTCCACCAAATCCAGCTAAGCCAAGAAATGGTTTCTCTTTCTTAAAAAATTTATCTAACATTAGTCAACCTCCTCAAGCAGTCTGGGTAAGATTACCAATGATTGTAAATGTATCTCCAGCAGTTTTAATAATAGTGTAAGAAGTGATATCAATACCTGAACTTCCAGAACTTGGAGCACTACCACCAACCCAACTGATAGTTCTATTATGACCACCACCAATTGTAAGGTTGGGAAGATAACCAGCAGAGTTTGCTTGAAGGATGATAGTTAATACAATACTTTCTCCAACAGACATTTTACTGTCTAATGATGTTGAAGCATTATATCTGAGATTAGGTGTTGTTGAACCAGTTTCATTTGTTGTGAACAAATGAACATTACCATTTTCAAGGTCAATATTGTTTGCATTACTTATCTTATCTGCAACAATATTCACCTCCTCTTTCAACATTTTCTTGGTGGTTAAACCACCACCACAAGTAACAATACCAACAGCATCAACATTGGTAACATCTTCATATGTTAATGTGCCTGATGTGGTAATATTACCACTTATATTAATTGCACCAGCACCACTAAGAGTTTTACCTGTAGGGATGGTAGCGCCTTCAGTCAGCTCAACAGCACCATTTGCTGCTCTATTAACAATTCTATCAGCTCTAACTCTTGACATCCTTCTAGAATTCTTTCTAGTTATTTAGACAGATTGATGGTCAGGTAGTTTAGGTAGCAAATCAAAAGATATTATTGTTCTATGCTTTCTAACTGGATTGGGATGAACAAAGTGTAATGTATAGGATGGTGAAATAAAGATTGTTCCCTCTTTTACACCCTGAGGATATGTGAGAGATGTAGTATCACTCCTTGGATCCTGCCAGGGAGCAACAAAGCAAGTCGGAGAATGAATATAATGATCAAACTCAACATAAAGGATACCAGTAAACCCCCAACTCTTATGGTTGTGAATGGTTTGCTGGTCTCCTTTCTGATACCTTACTGCCCAACAATCAGTCATACTACAGGAAACCTGTGCTTCCTGACAGAACTCAGATAATTCTGGTCTGATAAGGTCTTGAAAGTAATGAAGATAGGATTTCTTATTGGTCTGCCTATCAGTCTCAAAGGTTTGGAGGTCAGTTCTTACAAACTTTTCCTCCTTTAACCTTTTAA
>MDTA01224298.1_pt1 | contig 14735 bp, 18 predicted proteins | sample 811151 | NCBI WGS metagenome assembly MDTA01 (sample SAMN05326648, study PRJNA326480) | marine metagenome | isolation source: seawater | place: Indian Ocean: South | collected 2010 | reverse complement strand
TAAGATTTGCTATAGATAATGGTACACTTGACCAAATGATAGAAAAAATTGATTTAGTTTACTCAGATAACCAATGAATATTATTGATTTTGCAATTGCTGCTCCTACACAACAAGAGCCATCAGCTCTAGGTTTTCTTTTACCAATTTTTATTCTTGTGCTGATGTATTTTATACTAATAAGACCTCAATCAAAAAAAATGAAAGAACATAAAAAAATGTTAACTGAGATAAAGGTAGGAGATGAAGTTGCTACCGCTGGAGGAATTCTTGGTAAAATAGTAAAAGTAGGTGACAGTTTTGTAGAGGTAAAAATATCATCTAATACAGAAATCAAATTACAAAAATCATCTGTAAGTAAAATACTCCCAAAAAACTCAATTGGAACAATAAAGTAATATGTCTGCCTACCCAAAGTGGAAATATATTTTAGTTATATCTGTTTTAATTTTATCAATAGTATATGCTTTACCAAACTTCTATACATCATATCCTTCAATTGAAATACAAAAAAATGAGACTACAACAAATATTAGTCAATTAAACAAAATCATAAATACTAATGTTACGCCAGTGAGTTCGGAAGAAAAAAAAGATAAAATGATATATCGTTTTTCTAGTATTGATGATCAACTCAAAGCTTACAATAATCTTGAGACAGCAAATTTAGTAAATGAGTTTACACTTTTTACCGATAGGGAGTTACCAAAATTTTTTGGGAGCATTAATGCAAATCCGATGTTTTTGGGTTTAGATCTTAAGGGAGGAGTTCATTTTCTCTTGCAAGTGGATAAAGATAATATATACAAAAACTTACTGAGAGAAAATGAAGCAGATATAAAAAAACTACTAATCAAAGAGAGAATTAGATTTTCTCTACCAGAGAGAAATGATAAAAACTTCTCTATTATTTTTAACAACAATGATGCTTATACTCGTGCATTTGAGCTAATTGAAAATGCTAATATTAGCGGTGATTATGACGTCACATTAGAGAAACAGAATCTTTTAATAAAGCTAGCACCATCTCAAAAAGCTATCGATTATGATGTGAAAAGTTCTGTAACTAAGAATATGACTATTCTTAGAAATAGAGTTAATGAACTAGGTGTTTCTCAACCGATAGTCCAAAGACAGGGTAAAAACCGTATTATTGTCCAATTACCAGGCTTGCAAGATTCTACAAGGGCAAAAAATATTCTTGGTTCTACTGCTACCCTAGAATTTCGACTTACAAAGGGAACTCCTGAAGACTGGTATGCTTCCAAATTATCAGGATCTCCGCTCATATCCTCCGCAAAATTATATAACCAAAGTAATGGTGACCCAGTTTTATTATCCAGAAAAGTAATAGTATCTGGTGGAGAGATTAGAAACGCAAATACGGGTTTTGACTCAACTACTAATTCGCCTGCAGTGTTTGTTAGACTATCAGATTATGGTGCATCAAATATGCTTAAGACTACCCAAAGCAATATAGGGAAGAGAATGGCGGTTGTTTTTGTGGAAAAAGATAATGATAAAGTAATAAATATTGCAGTAATACGAGAAGCATTCAGTCAAAGTTTTCAAATAACTGGTTTAGATATGAATGAAGCAAAAGATTTAGCAATACTTTTGAGATCGGGTGCTCTTCAAGCCCCAATGGAGATTGTAGAAGAGAGAACAGTCGGGCCCAGTCTAGGTAAAGATAATATTGTATCGGGACAAAACTCAATGTATCTTGGAATGTTTTTAGTTGCTGTCTTTATGTTTTTTTATTACAGAACATTTGGAGTAGTAGCAGTAGTGGCTTTATTTGCAAATTTACTTATCATTATCTCCCTATTATCAATATTTCAAGCAACTCTTACGCTATCTGGCATTGCTGGTATAGTACTAACTGTTGGAATGGCAGTTGATGCAAACGTTTTAATATTCGAGAGAATTAGAGAAGAGATTGCAAATGGTAATACTCCAAACGCAAGTATATATGCTGGATATAAAAAAGCATTTTCTACTATTTCAGATGCAAATATTACTACATTGATTGCTGCGATATGTCTTCTCACTATTGGAACAGGCGCTGTCAAAGGCTTCGCAGTTACCTTGGTCATTGGTATTTTATCTTCAATGTTTACATCAATAGTTGGCACAAGGGCTCTTGTTAGTTTAATTTATGAAAATAAAAAATCGGAGAGACTTTCGATATGAGTTTGAAAATCATAAGTAATACAAATTTTAATTTCTTAGAGCAAAAAAGAAAAGCTCTATTAATTTCTAGTTTAGTTATTGTTCTAAGTTTTCTAAGTTTTTTTACTCAAGGCTTAAATTACGGCATCGATTTTTCAAGTGGTTACATCGTGCAATTAGAGTTTGATAAAGATATAAAAATTGAAAATATTAAAGATAGTTTCGCTGATAAATCAATTAACAATATAACAGTACAATACTACGGTAATCAAAAAGAAGTGATAATAAAATTACAAGAATCTACTATGTATAATCAAAATAACATTAACGAATTTTTATCAACTGTCCTAAATAATAATGAATATAAAATACAGAAACTTGATTTTGTTGGCTCACAAATCGGAAGCGAGCTTAGGACGAAAGGAGAGTGGGCAATGCTTGTTGCAATTATAAGCATACTTGTTTACATTGGTTTTAGATTCGAGTTTCTTTATGGGATAGGCGCTATTCTTGCTCTAATACATGATGTTCTAATTACAGTTGGAATTTTTTCTCTATTACAATTACAATTTGACTTGAGTGTGTTATCCGCATTACTAGCCGTCATAGGATATTCATTAAATGATACTATTGTTGTTTATGACCGTATAAGAGAAAATGCAAATATTATGCATACTGATAATCCCGAAAACATCCTAAATAAGTCTATAAATCAAACGTTATCAAGAACATTGATAACGTCATTGACAACTTTATTTGTCTTGTTTTCTCTCTTATTATTTGGAGGTATTGCCGTTGAGTATTTTTCTATAGCTATGATTATTGGTGTTCTTATTGGGACCTTCTCATCTATTTATATTGCAGGTGCAAGTTTGTTTTTCCTTAAAGTTTTAGAAAAGAGGGAAGAGAGCCAGCCACTATCTGATTAATCGAAGAATATCATTAAATATTTTTGCTTTTGATGCTAGAAATACCCACTTATTATCATTAGTTTTACTCAAATCAACTATTAGTGTTGCCTCTTTACAAATCAAACAAACAGCATGATATCTAATAAGATCAAAATTACTGATGAGTAAAAAATCAATCTCTCCGTTAATTAATTTAAATATATCAACAATCAACGAGTCAGAAGCTTGTTCTTCGTAATTGCCTGAATTGAAAATTTTCTTTGAGATTAAGTGGTTATTACAAATAAATCTGAGTGTGCGTGATGATGAATTATCAGATCTCAACTTTTCATTTTCAATCATAGCACCCTCTCCTTTAATAGCAGTAGTGTAAATATCATCTTTGATATTGTAAATTAGGGAAGCACACAAATTATTATTTTTGACAATAGAGATTAGCGTGTAGTATGTTATATCTTTCTTTAAATAGCTATCCAACGATTCAATTGGATTAATATTCCAAAGAAATAAGTCATTATCACTATAATTAATATTGCAAGGACTAATTTGCTTCCATTCTTCATCTGATTTAATCACATCTCCCTCATTTCTCACAAATGATTGATCAATAACACCCAAGATATTGAAATAAATTTCATTTATGACATCGAGTTTATTATTCACTAAAACTTGATTTTTATGATTTACAATACGTGATAAAGTAAGAGCTACAGGTTTACATGAATTCCTAGCGATAGTTAGTCGTGTTTCCATAGTTATTAAAGTTTTAATTTTGTAACTCATGATACAGTATGTTTGATAATATTAACATTGTTTTAGTAAACACATCCCATCCAGGAAATATTGGCTCATCGGCACGTGCTATGGGTGTAATGGGCTTTAATAAGCTAAGCTTAGTTCAGCCAAAGGAATTCCCGTCAGAAATTGCGACAGCTATGGCAGTGGGATGTGATGAGATTTTAAAGAACGCAATAGTATATAAGGATTTGTCAAGTGCCCTGAGTGAGAGTGCTTTTAACATTGGTTTCTCTGCTCGACCACGCAAAGAATCCATCCCTACATTATCAGTTGATGAGTGCATTAAAAAAGTAAGTACTGATAGTGCGGTTACTTTTAATATAATATTTGGAAATGAAAAGAATGGCTTATCTAATGAAGAACTTTTAATGTGTGACTATATTGTGACTCTACCAACAGCATCATTTTATTCTTCATTAAACTTATCTGCTGCTGTTCAAATATTTACCTACGAATTACTCAAGAAATCATTGGATAATTCAATCTCTAAATCTATATCACAAACAAACATAAACCCTGCAAAAACAAAAGACAAAGAAGCCTTTTATAAAAAGCTTATTGCTCTCTTAAAAAATACTGAGTTTATAACTGAGAAAAATTCTAAATCCCTTACAAAAAAAATACATATTATGTTTAATAAAGCTATGTTGGAAGAGCATGAAATAAGCATCCTCAGAGGTATATTATCATCGATTGAGAACAAAATTAATAGTTGATAAAAATACTAGGTTATAGGATAATTATCGCATGAAACTTACAACAAAAGGAAGATATGCAATAATAGCTATGGCAGACTTAGTTCTTCACAGTAGAACAGCACCTGTTTCTCTTAAAGAAATTACTAAACGTCAGAGTATTTCTCTATCTTATTTGGAACAATTATTTTCCAAACTTAAAGAGTCAGACTTGGTTCAGAGTATAAGAGGCCCCGGTGGTGGTTATCAACTTGGAAGGGATGCATCTGAAATTAGTTTATTGGATATAATAACTGCTGTTGATGAGAAGATTGATCAAACTCAATGTGGTGGCGCTATGAATTGTAATAAAGATCATCCATGCCTAACTCATTACATATGGACTGAACTAAATGAGAAAATTAACCAATACATGCGTGACATTACTTTGAGTGATATTGCAACCAGGGATGATGTGAAAAATATCATGATTTTTAGGGAGAGTGAAAATGTCAACAATTATCAAAGACAAAAAAAATAGTCTTAGCGTACCAATTTATTTAGATTATTCATCTACTACACCAGTTGATGAACGTGTAGCAGCAAAAATGGCCGAATGCTTAACCAAAGAAGGTTACTTTGGGAATCCAGCTTCACGCTCGCACTCTTTTGGGTGGGATAGTGAAAAACTCATTGATGAAGCACGGCAAAATGTTGCGAATTTAATCAATGCAGATAAGAGAGAAATTGTCTGGACAAGTGGCGCTACGGAGTCAGACAACTTAGCAATCAAAGGTGCAGCTCATTTTTATAAAGAAAAAGGTAATCATTTAATTACTTTATCTACTGAGCACAAGGCCGTTCTAGACACAATGAGACATTTAGAAGCTGAGGGTTTTGAAGTAACCTACCTAGATCCGATGGAAAATGGCTTAGTTGATTTGATGGAACTTGAAAATGCAATTACAGATAAAACAGTATTAGTCTCAATTATGCATGTCAATAATGAAATAGGTGTGATACAAGATTTAGAGGCAATAGGAACACTCTGTAGAGATAGAGGCATAGTATTTCATGTGGATGCAGCTCAAAGTCCAGGAAAAGTTGAAGTTGATGTAGAAAAATACAAGATAGACTTACTTTCTTTATCAGCACATAAAGCATATGGACCAAAAGGAATTGGAGCGTTGTATGTTAGAAGGAAACCAAGAATAAGATTACAGGCTCAAATGCATGGTGGTGGACATGAGCGTGGATTTAGATCTGGAACATTGCCAACTCATCAGATTGTTGGAATGGGTGAAGCTTTTCGTATAGCTCAGACTGAAATGAAATCTGATAATATAAGAATAAAAAAACTGAGAGATAAATTATGGAATGGATTAAAAGATATGGAAGAAGTATATCTAAATGGCGATCTGAATAAAAGAATCTCTGGTAATCTTAATATTAGTTTTAACTTCATAGAAGGGGAGAGCTTAATTATGGCTGTTAAAGATATGGCTGTATCCTCAGGCTCTGCGTGCACCTCAGCAAGTCTTGAACCAAGTTATGTATTAAGGGCATTAGGTCGAGATGATGAGTTGGCACATAGCTCGATTCGTTTAACAATCGGTAAATACACCACTGAAGATGAAGTTGATTATGCAGTAGACTTGATTACAACATCTGTTCAAAAACTCAGAGAATTATCACCTTTGTGGGAAATGCACAAAGATGGTATTGATCTTAAAAGTGTAAAATGGTCTTCACATTAGGGAAAAATTGACATGACAATTACTATTACTGATATAGCTGCTAAACACGTGAGCTCTCATCTAAAAAAGCGAGGATCCGGCGTAGGCTTAAGGTTAGGCGTCAAGACAACTGGCTGCTCTGGATTAGGTTATGTTATTGAATTTGCTGACACAATAGAGACAGATGATAAAGTTTTTGAAGATAAAGGAATAAAATTAATTGTTAATCCGAAAAGTTACGTCTACTTGAAAGGAACTGAGCTTGACTTTGGGAAAGAAGGTTTGAATGAAGGGTTTAAATTTAATAATCCAAATGTAAAAGATAAATGTGGGTGTGGTGAGAGTTTTAATGTTTAATGGATATATTAAAGCAGAATTATTTTGAACTATTCGGATTAAAGGTCGCGACTCGATTAGATCTTAAAAATCTTGATGAAAAATTTAAACTTTTACAAAAACAATTTCATCCTGATAAATTTAGTAATTCATCTGACACTGAAAAAAGGATAGCACTACAAATCTCATCATATTTAAATGATGGATATATCACGCTTCGCCAGTATGTGACCAGAATTGAATATATACTTAAGATTAAGAAGTTTAATATAGATGAGAACAAAACCTTATTTGACAGAGAGTTTTTAGAAGAACAAATAGAGCTAAATGAGAGTATAGAACTACTGAAAACAGACAGAGTGCAAATTGACAAGGTCAGTACTCTAACTAATGATTTAAGCGGTAAAATGGAATCACTAGCAGAATCTATTAACAGTTATTTATTGCAAACAGAATATGAAATGGCTTGGAAAAGCCTAGCTAAGTATAAATTTTATCGTAATCATTTAATAGAACTGGAGCCGATGATAAAACAATGAGTTTATTGCAGATTAAAGATCCAAAAACTGATACAAAGCCTAAACAAAGGTTTGTAGTCGGTATAGATTTTGGAACAACGAATTCACTTGTTTGTAAATATACGGATGATGGCTTTAAACACTATCATATTAATGGTAATGATTTAATCTCATCATCGATTAGTATTTCTCCGCAACACAATACAACCGTGGGATTGTCACACAATCAAAAAAATAACTCTTATTATATTCCTTCTATCAAGAGATTTATCGGTGCTGACGACATGCAGTTGAAATATTTAGAGAAATACAACCATGAATTTACTAAAAAAGATAACATGCTAGCTTTAACTATTTTTAATCGAGCTTATAGCGTTGTTGATTTATCATCGCTTATTTTCAATTTCTTAAAAAATCTTGCAGAGACTAATGAAGATGAAGTTCTTGAAGCTGCTGTGATCACTGTCCCAGCTTATTTTAATGACTCTCAAAGACAGGCAGTAAAGAATGCTGCGTTACTTGCTAACATTGATGTCTTGAGACTGATAAATGAGCCAACAGCGGCTGCGATTGCTTATGGTTTAGAATCAGATGCTTATGGAAATTATGTAGTATATGATTTTGGCGGTGGAACTTTTGATGTTTCAATCCTGTCACTAGAAAAGGGTATTTTTAGAGTCTTATCAACAGATGGCAACACAATGCTTGGTGGAGATGATATCGATTTTATAATCGCTAATTGGGTAAGAAATAATTATAATGAACTTGATTATCTGGAACCTTCTTCGTTAAAAAATCATGCCAAAAATATTAAAGAACAATTTAATGGTTCAACCTCAAACGTCAGTTATAGGATTGATGATTGTGAAATTATATTACCAAAAAAAAATATTTCAGGAGTTATTGTCTCCAATTATTGACAAGACCATTAAAACTGTTAAATCTGCATTGAAAGAGTCAGGATTAAGACAAAACGAAATTGATAGTTTTATTTTAGTTGGTGGTTCTACGAGAATATTTGAGATCAAAAATCGACTTAGAAGTACATTTGACTGTAATATCCTTGATGAAATTGATCCAGATAAAGTTGTAGCACAAGGTGCAGCTATTCAGGCTAATATATTATCTGGTAATTCCAAAGAGGATATTCTTCTTTTGGATGTACTACCATTATCTCTTGGTATAGAAACAATGGGTAACCTATCTGAAAAAATAATTCCCAGGAATACTGCTATTCCTATCGTTGCTAGAAAAACATTTACAACATTTAAAGATGGACAGACTAAACTGCTTATCCACGTAATTCAAGGTGAACGTGAATTAGTTAGTGATTGTAAATCCCTGGGTAAAATTACTCTTGAAAATATACCACCCATGGTAGCTGGAGCACCAAGAGTAGAAGTTGAGTTTCAAATTGACGCTGATGGACTTTTATCTGTTACAGCAACAGAGAAAAACTCTCAAACACATGCTACTACTGTAATTAAACCAGCCTACGGACTTACAGAAAGTGAGATTACCAAAATGATTTCTGACGCCAATTTGTCTGCTGAAGAGGATATGTCAGCAAGAAGATTATCAGAATCAAAAGTGGAAGCGGAAAGAGTAATATATGCTTTAGAGCAAGCTTTAAATCATGATGGTTCTGAGTTATTAACTAAATCTGAATATGATAGTATCTCGTCTGAACTATCAAAACTTAGAGAGTTATCAAAAAAACATGATTTTGTAAAAATAGACAATCAAATTAAGTCTCTTGAGTCAAAATCAGAATTCTATGTAGAAAGAAGAATGAATAAAAGTATTCAATCTTTAATTGCTGGGAAAGGTGTAGACGATGTTCTCAAGTGAGGTATTATGCCAAAGATAACTTTTTTACCTAATCCAGACATCTGTCCTAATGGTGCTGAGTTTGAAGTTCCAAAGGGTACGAGTATCTGCAAGGCTGCGCTAGATAATGGTATACCACTTGAGCATGCATGCGAACTTTCATGTGCTTGTACAACATGTCACGTATATATCGTCAAGGGAATAAGCTCACTAACTGAGCCAACAGAAGATGAGGATGACTATTTAGACAAAGCATGGGGTCTTAAAACTAACTCTCGCTTAAGCTGTCAAGCAATTATTAATGATGAGGATTTAGTTATAGAAATACCAAAATATACTATTAACCATGCATCGGAGAATGGATAATGCTAAAGTGGACGGATACTCTTGAAATAGCAATAGAGTTAAATGATAATTTACCTGATATAGATCCTAAATACGTAAGATACACAGATCTACACGCTTGGATATGCGAATTGGAGAATTTTGATGATAATCCAGAGAAATCTAACGAAAAAATACTTGAAGCTATACAAATGGCATGGATAGAGGAGAAATAACTATGGAAAGAACATTAGCAATAATTAAACCAGATGCTACTGAAAGAAATATAATTGGTGAAATTATAAATATGATAGAAAGTAGAGAATTTAAAATTACCAGACTAAGCTCTATGATCTTAACAGAGTCAAAAGCAAAAGAATTTTACAACATACACTCATCGAAGCCATTTTATAATAATTTAGTTGACTATATGACTTCTGGAATGATTGTAGCTATAGAGCTAGAGAAAGACAATGCTGTAAAAGATTTCAGAGAACTTATAGGTGATACGAACCCGGATGACGCAAAAGATGGTACAATTAGAAAGAAATTTGCAATAAATCAATCAAATAATTCTATACATGGATCTGATAGTAATGAAAATGCAATCAAAGAAATAAATTTAATTTTTAAATGACATAATGAATAATAAACATGTTACATCACTTCGAGGTTTCAAAGATATCCTACCTGAAGACCTCCGTTATTACTATTTAATTGAAAATGCTCTAAAGAATATTACGAACTCATATTCTATAAATGAATTGAGAACACCTTTACTAGAGAGTACAAGTGTTTTTGATAAATCTCTGGGCAGTCAAACTGATATTGTGACTAAAGAGATGTATACATTTAGTGACAAAAATGGTGACAGTGTATGTCTGAGGCCAGAGGGCACATCTTCTATTGTAAGATCTGTGATTGAGAACAACTTAATTTATGATAGAGGGATAAAGAAAAAAAAATACTGGTACTACGGTCCAATGTTTAGATATGAGAGACCTCAAAAAGGTAGGTTAAGACAATTTAATCAGTTTGGCCTAGAGTATTTTGGTTTTTCTGGAATCAATAGTGATATTGAATTAATTATTCTTATCAATAAACTGTTTAATTCTCTTAGTATAGATAATTACCATTTGCATATAAATTCAATCGGCAATCAATCCGACAGAGATAAATATGGCGTTGCAGTAAAATCAATTATGAGCGACCATGTATCTCTTCTAACAGATGGTGAGAAAGCTACATTAGAGAATAATCCATTGAGATTACTAGACAGTAAAAATATAAAAATCAAAGATATCCTCTCTTCTTTACCGCCTTTATATGACTCTTTAAATGAATATTCACATAAACGATTTGATTCCGTAACTAAATTACTTGATCAATTAAAAATAGCTTATACTTTAGATAATGCTATTGTAAGAGGACTTGATTACTATAATGATACAGTCATGGAATGGAAAACAGATAAACTTGGTTCACAAGATGCAATCTGTGCTGGCGGAAGGTATGATAACCTAATACAGTCAAACTACTCAATCGATGTCCCCGCAGTTGGCGTAGCGGTTGGGATAGAGAGGTTGGTTGAACTATTAAAAATCAATCAAAACCTGTCAAGCGAGACTAAGTATGCGATAGTAAATGATTGTCATGAAAATATGAATTTACTTATAGAGATATCAGAATCTATAAGGGGTATGTATCCTGAGTATTCTTTTATGAATACTGATCCTGAAAGTAGTATGTCGTCTCAGATAAAATATGCCAAAAAAGTAAATGACAAACTAGCCATCATCATTAATAATAACCAAATAAAACTATATAATTTTAAAGATAATAATCAGATAGATATCGATATATCAGATTTGAAAAAACATTTAAGTTAATCGAGATGCAGTTCACTGAAGAAGAAGACAAATTCATTAATTGGTTAAGACAGAACTACTTAAACATTATACTGGGGCTTGTAATAGGGTTCTCATTCATCGGTGGCTATAATTATTATAATTCATCTATAATGAATACACAGCATCAAATATCTTTAGATTATCAAGAAATAATCAAACTTTATCAAACTGATAAATTTACAGATTTTAAAATCAAAGCCCACGAATTAGTAGAACGAGATCCACAAAATATCTATAGCGCCATGACAAATCTCTATCTAGCAAAATACTACCACGATAGCAATCAACTAGATTTGGCATCATCAAGCTTATCCCACATTCTTTCCAATTCAGCATCTCAGGCACATAAGTATATTGCATCACTTAGATTAGCAAGAATAAATATCTTAAAGGATGAGTACGTTGAGGCCATTGAAGTTTTATCCTCCATAAAGGATAGCTCTACTGACCCTATAGTGCTAGAATTACTCGGCGATATTATGTTGAAACAAAATGATAAAATAGCTGCAATCAAAAACTATGAATTAGCCCTCTCTCAAAATGTAACACCAAATAAAGCTAAACTAATAGAAAGCAAACTAAGTACAATAAGATGAAGCTACAAAAATTATTTTACTCAGTATTTTTTATTATCACCTTAACTAGTTGCTCCAGTAACCCAGCAGAATATATTGCAGGGGTGTTTGGTACAAACCAGAAAGTTGTCGAAGATACTAAACCATCTGATACAGCTGAGATACCTGATGAGCCAATTATTAAAAAAGAATCTATTCTTGATAAAATTGTTTTTTGGGAGACATCACACACAAAATCGAAAATCTCTAGTCTGAGTGTAGATAATATATGGTCTGTTGATATAGGCAAAGATAGAGATGCAACGTCAGCTGTATTACAGCCTAGCTTTGATGGTAAAAATACCATTTATACCATCGACACTCATGGATTAGTCTCAGCCATTGATATCAGAAGTGGAAATATTGAATGGAGCTTTAAGTTGAAATTAGATGTAACATCAGGCTTGCATTATCATAGTGGACATATATATTTTGGTACATCTGATGGTAAAATTTTTGGTTATAAAGTTGATCATTTAAAAGAAAATACAAGTGTTATTTCAGCAATAGATTTTGTTGGTTTAGTCAGTGATGTTGAAGTTATGCCCACTCTTTCTTTACAATTACAGAGTGAGGTAGCTTCACCTGCTATTGGGGTTGACAATCTAATCTATTTTAAACAAGGAGATGGAGATACCGTAGCTGTAAATTTGCTGTCTAAGAAAGTAGAGTGGATACACCAAGGTAAAAATGTAGCTTTAAGCTTAAAAGGTAGTGCTGCAATTACAAGAGATTTATCCAATATCTATGTCGCTAGAGATGATGGAAATTTTGTCTCTTTAACAAACGATACTGGTAAGCTCAATTGGCTTATTAATATATCTCCTAGATCAGGCAGAAATGAGTTGGAATCTCTTCGTGATATCGAGATGTCCCCGTTAATAAAAGATGGTATCGTTTATGTAGGTTCTTTTCAAGGTAGTTTAGTATCTGTAGATATTATCACTGGAGATATCATTTGGAGAAGATCGATATCGATTCATAGTAATTCTACTATCGATGACTATGTAATTTATGCCTCTAGCAGTAATGGAGATATAGTTGCATTAGATAGGTTTAGTGGTGAAATAATCTGGTCTACAATTGTAGATGAAGATGTTATGTTTTCACAACCTGTCATGATAGACAGTTATATACTTAGTTTTGGGACCAATGGTTATGTTGCAATATTAAACAAAAAGGATGGAACTACAATACACTACAATAAATTATTAAGCCCTATTGACTACCAGTCTAACGTACTTACCGTGAATAAAACTATTTATATAGTAACAAAAGATGGTAGACTCAACGCAGTTAAGCTAAATTAATGGCATATGAACAATCAAATTGCAATCATTGGCAGAACCAATGTCGGAAAATCGTTACTATTTAATAAACTTACAAAACAACGAAAAGCTTTAGTTGTTGATTTTCATGGTGTTACAAAAGATATCAATCACGGATATATAATTAATCAACAAAATAAATCAATCAAATTGTATGATACTAGTGGATTTACTGAATCAATTGATAAAAATAATGAATTTTATAGCCGTACTATCGAATGTATTGACGGGTGTGAAATGATACTTTATGTGATATCTGCAAATAATCTTTTTAATTCATTAGACAAGCAAATCATAGAAAATTTAAGAAAGAAAAACAAAAAGATAATTCTAATTATAAATAAAATTGATTTGATAAAAAAAAATGAAACAACTTATGATGCTTTTCACTATGGTTTAGAGAATATATTTGAAATATCTGCTAAAGAGAATAAAGGCATTAATGAATTAAAAAGTTATCTAATAAATCTTATCGATGGTAAAGACATAATTCATGACTATTTTAAAAAAATATCTATTATAGGAAAGCCAAATGCTGGTAAAAGTACTTTAATCAATACATTAATCAATATGAAAAAAATGATTACATCAGATGTACCTGGAACAACTATTGATTGTATCGATCATATATATACATATAGAAATAAACGTTTTCTTTTGGTAGATACTGCAGGCTTAGCAAGAAAAGCTAAAAACAGATCAAAACTAAGCTCATATAGCATGCTAAATACAATTAATACTATTAAATTATCCGATATATCGGTTTTTTTATTAGATGCATCGGCAAAAATATCTAAGCAAGATAAAACTATTTTGGAGTCCTTGAAGAGATTAAATAAACCCCACATTATCGTAATTAATAAAATTGATTTATTGAATAAAAACCAGATTAATGAATATAAAAAATATGTAGAGTACTTTTCTAATATAAGCAGTAATGCTTCATGTATCTATTTATCAGCTAGTATGAGGAAAAATATCAGTCAATTGAAAAAAGAGATTTATACTTTAGCATCAAAACTAGACAAACGCTTTAAATCATCACTTTTAACCAAAATACTCAATGATGCCATGGCATCACATCCACTGCCAATGTCAAACAACAAGAAAATTAAATTAAAGTTCGCACAGCAAGCAAAGTCTGATCAGCTTACAATCACTATACATGGAAACAGGGTAAGCAAAATACCAAAAACATATGAAAAATACTTATGTGGTTTTTTTACAGAAAAGCTATCTATTCATGGCGTTCCTATAAAAATAATATATAGTAAACAAGAAAACCCATTCGTCTGAATGGGTCTCTTGGTTTGGGTCAATTGTTAATTATCCAGCTGTTTTTGGACTAATAACATTCTTTACTTCAGATATGCTATTAGCAGGAAATCCGCCTGTATCAGCATGTTGTTTAATTAGGTCTTCATTATCTGCATTGTAAACACAGTAAACTTTATCACCAGTTACATAACTATGAACCCACTCAATACCAGTTCCCATATCTTTTAGGATACCGCATGACTTTTGAGAAATTCCTTGTAAATCATCTTGTGTAAGATCTCCAGCCCCTGGTATTTCTCTCTCTATT
>MDTA01116557.1_pt1 | contig 14739 bp, 11 predicted proteins | sample 811151 | NCBI WGS metagenome assembly MDTA01 (sample SAMN05326648, study PRJNA326480) | marine metagenome | isolation source: seawater | place: Indian Ocean: South | collected 2010 | reverse complement strand
GTCAAAGCACCAACTCCAGTAATGACTACACGAGGAGATCGTTCTGAAACCATTAGGCAGCCTCCTTTTTAGAAATCATTTCATCCGATTTCGATAGAAGCTGCTTTGGCGGGAGTGGTTGAATTTCAATTGCACACGTATCTGTCACTGATATCGTTGTATGATTTCCATTTTCAAACTGTTCACAAAGTTCTTTCAAATGGCTATCCGCAGGGACCACATTCAGAGAGGTGTCTTGTTTTCTAGAGGCAATCTGAATACGTGGCTGAGTCTCGCCGAGGGTTTGTTCTATTTCAGGATTCAGTACAAACGTCATTCCTCGACAAATGGGATCGTTTGTGAGGACTCCTTTTGCATCAACGGAGGGTTGCTGATCCCAGGCAGTGCAAATAAGCCATATGCGAGCAGACGGTGAAGTTTTTGCGAGCATCGGGGCAAGCGTGAGGGCCAGTAGAAAACCTTCAGCCGTTGCATGCGGTCCTCCACCAACGCCAAAGTTAGGGCCATGCATGCCAAAGCCAACACTCGCAGCCGATGCCATTGAGTGAAGAGAACACTGTGGAACAATATGTGGGGTAACGGCAACTGGTCCTTTATCCCGAAGACCAATCATAGTTCTTGCTGCAGATGGCTGACCACCTAAGCAGGTAGCAGCGATAACAGCATCGTTGCAAATGTCACGGTGAGACTGTGTATCAGCTGCCATTGCGCGAACGACTGAATGCATGCCGATGACGGTTTGTTCATCTGCATGCCGCAGAAATCGAGGAGGAAGGGAGTGGCAGCCGTGGGAATGTTTTGCACGGGCCAGTGCATCTATCTCAGACGAGCGGGCACATGCTGCTGCGTACGACTCAACAAGACAAAGACCAGAAAGATCAGTGGAGGATGACAGTGAATGATTCATGTCAATGCATGCCAATGAAAAGGATTCGAGATTGACCGTTCAACACATAGATAGTGTCTGTCATTGCTAGAACTTCTAAGCGGCGTTTTTTCCTTCCTTGGCAGCAATTTTCTCTTCCAGCGTGTCAAGTATTTGTCCAACATTCTGAATCTTGTCCAATAGTTCAGTCTCGATTTGAATGCCGAAGTGGCTCTCGATATGCAGAATGAGTCCTGCCATATCAAGTGAGTCGAGGCCAAGACCTTCATTCAGAGTCGTCGAATCTTCGAGAGCGTCGTAGGTTTCGCCGGTTTCTTTTTCGAGAAGGTCGAGAACAATTGCCGACAACTGCGTGCGTTCCATGATCGAGCAGATCCTTAAGGTACAGGGACTCAGTAATCGTGGGTTGGTGCAACGGCACCTTCCTCTCACGGAATGTCAGAAGGTAGCGAATATCTCAGTTCGAGCGAAGGGCAAAATAGTGGCAATTGACTGCAAAAATTGGCAGTTGTACTAAAAAACATGTCTCAATCGTGCTTGGATCGTTACGGGCACGCGATAAGGCAACAACCCAAGTTACTTGTTTTCGTAGTGAGAAAAAGACGTTGTACATGACTGACGAACTAGGCGTGGGGCAAGGTTATCCGTAGTTCGGTGTAGGTGCCCGAAATTCGTCAAGATTAATCGAACGGAACCATTCAATTGTCCTTTGGAGTCCATCCTCTAGAGATACCGTTGGTTCCCAAGATAGTTTTTGCTTGGCGAGTGTGATATCCGGCCGCCGTCGTGCAGGGTCATCTTTTGGAAGAGGTTTGTTGATGATCTTTGATTTTGAATCTGTAAGCTTGATGACCAACTCAGCAAGTTCAAGTATCGTGAATTCATGCGGATTTCCAATGTTCACGGGTCCTATAAAGTCATCAGGACCACCCATCATATCTATGATGCCATGCACTAGATCATCTCGATAGCAGAAACTTCGAGTTTGTGATCCATCACCAAAGATAGTGATCGCGTCGTTGGTAATCGCTTGCCGAATGAAGTTTGAAACAACACGTCCGTCATACGGATGCATTTTTGGCCCATATGTATTAAAAATTCGAACAATACGAATGTTTACATTATGAATACGGTGGTAATCCATAAACAAAGTCTCAGCAGCCCGCTTTCCTTCGTCATAACATGCCCGGATGCCAATTGGATTAACTGAGCCTCGATAGCTTTCGGGCTGCGGATGGACTTCCGGGTCACCGTACACTTCGCTGGTTGAGGCTTGGAGTACTTTTGCTTGGCACCTTTTCGCCATGCCAAGGAGGTTCATCGCACCAGACATGGAAGTCTTCATGGTTTTGATGGGATTGTACTGATAGTGACCAGGAGCGGCAGGGCAGGCGAGGTTATAGATTTCATCAACCTCAAGCCAAAGTGGATGGATAATGTCGTGTCTAACAAGTTCAAAATTTGAACAGTCGAGTAGATGAGCAACATTCCTTTTCTGGCTAGTGAAGAAGTTGTCAACACAAATAACATCGTGACCAGCTCCAACAAGACATTCGCAAAGATGACTGCCAAGAAAGCCGGCACCGCCGGTGATTAGAATACGTTTGAGATGAGGCATGGAGAACCAGAGAATAGAGAACTATAAGACAAGAGTGTTTTGTGGCATGGGAAGTCCTTGAATGCACCGATTGTTTTTGAAACACGCCCGAAACACAATACCGTGTCTGTATAAATGTTCTTAGTAGGAGAAATTAGAGTTTTTGTTCTAATAATGTAGATAAATAAACGGAGGGAATTTTCTATGAATCAGTTGCCATCAGCAATGAATCGTCGCAGTGTATTAACAACAGTTGCTGGCGCAGCGGTTGCGGCTACTTCAACAGGGGTTCATGGTTCGACGACAGCTTCTCAAGGACCGATCAAGCAATCGATTGTCTCATGGTGTTTTGGCTCTATGGGAGAAAAGTGGAGTATCAAAAAACAGTGTCAGGTTGCAAATGAGCTTGGCTGTGTGTCTATCGAACTGACTCAGCCAGAGCATTGGACAACGCTGAAGAAACATGACCTGACGTGTGCGATAGCTCCTAATGGCATGCCCGGTAAGCCGTATGTCAAAGGATTTAATAATCCACAATATCAGGATGAAGTAATTGCTCGCACAACACAGATGATTGACAGTTGTGCAGCAGCCGGTATCCCGGCAGTTATTGCCTTTACAGGTTTTAAGTGGCGAGATGCTGATAACCCAAAGAGTGGTGCCATGACAGACGAAGAGGCTTTTGATAATTGTGTTACGGGTCTCAAGAAAATAGCTGGTTATGCAGAGAAACAGGATATAACAATTTGCCTTGAGCACCTGAACACTCGTGATGACAGCCATCCCATGAAGGGACATCCTGGCTATCAGGGTGATGACGTTGACGCAGTTGCTAATATGCTTCGGCGGGTAGGGTCTAAAAACGTAAAGTTACTTTTTGATATCTATCACGTTCAGATTATGAATGGTGATGTGATCCGGCGGATCGAAGAGTGCAAAGACATCATTGGTCACGTGCACACTGCTGGAAATCCCGGGCGAGGAGAACTGGATGAATCACAGGAGATTAACTATCCACCGATTATGCAGAAACTTCTGGCAATCGGTTATACAGGATACGTAGGGCAAGAGTTTATACCAACGCGGGATCCATTTGTTGGCCTGCAAGAAGCAGTCAAGTTGTGTGACGTTTCTCTTTAAGTTTTTAGTATCCGTCTTGGAAAGAAAAGGTTTCAGTGATGGGAAAATTCTGGAAGATTTGCTCCCAGCAGAGTGTGTTCCAAGCACTGTCTGTTGCCGCTTGTATAGGAGTGTTCCCTCTCTTGAGTGTTGGGCAACCACTAGCTGCAAGTCCATCGACCGAGGAAGTAGATATCACGGCCGAGAACGAAACTCCTCATTTGTCCCATGAACGCCATCTTCATCGGCATGGAAACCCTCATAAGACAATGCAACCAAGCGTACAACGATTTTTTACTACCCGCTCGAGCGAGATTGTTCTGCCGCTTCCTTCTGAGGAAGACGCGTTTACGTTTGCCGTCTTTGGAGATCGAACTGGGGGGCAGCCAGAGGGCGTTGATGTTCTGGCTGACGCTGTTCGGGATGTCAATCTTATTGAGCCTGATCTCGTAATGACAGTCGGTGATCTCATAAATGGATATAACCGCACAGATGAATGGCTTATTCAGATGCGTGAGTTCAAGGCAATTATGAATCGTTTGTTATGTCCTTGGTTTCCAGTTGCAGGAAACCATGATGTGTATTGGCGGCCACTCAGTGACCCGGAGATGCCAAAGTTTCAGCACCAAGAACACTATGAGATGCATTTCGGACCTCTTTGGTATTCATTCCAGCATAAGCAATGTGCGTTTACCGTGATTTATTCCGATGAAGGTGATCAGGAAACTGGTGAAAAAAGTTTTTCAAAACCACATCTTCAAAAAATTAGTGACGAACAACTTTCTTTCTTGAAGCAGGCTCTTGTGCGTGGGAAGGATTGCCATCACCAATTTATCTTTCTTCACCATCCTCGATGGATTGGTGGTAATTATGGTGATGACTGGAAAAAACGTGTCCATCCTTTGCTTGTTGATGCAGGCAATGTTACGGCAGTTTTTGCCGGTCATATTCACCACATGCGCAGTGATCCAAGTGATGGAATTGAATATATCGCCCTTGCTACCGTTGGAGGTGGCCAAAAAGGAGTTGTTCCTGAAGCAGGTTACCTGCATCAGTATCACCTAGTTACCGTGCGAAAAGATCAGGTCGCTATGGCAGCATTTCCGGTAGGAGAGGCAATGGATGTAAGAGAGATTACGTCCGCTCTTCAGGAAGAAACAGTTCAGTTAGCGAGGCTTCCTCTCGCTTTTAAAGGTGGTATACAGGTTTCGGCGGCTGCGAGTGAAAAGCCGAGCGCAAGTCAGTTTTCTGTATCGTTTTCAAATCCGACAAGTCGTCCAGTTGAGTACACAGTTTCTCTCGAGAGCAGTGACAATCGTTGGCGTTTTGCACCAGATCACGCTCACGGCACATTGAATGCGGGCAAAAGTTGTGAAGTAGATTTTCAAGCGGTGTACGAGGCAAAGCAGTTTGAAAGATTGTCTGAGATGGTCGAGGTGACGCTTTCTCAAGACTACCTCGCACCTGCAACCCGCTATAGCATTCCAGAAGTGAAAAGGAATGTTCCGTTGCTTTTTAGTAAGAAAGAAGTTTTGCGGGTTGCCGAGAATCATGCACTATCACTTGACGGTGCGGGTGACTGTGTATTCCTTGAATCTGGTAAAGTGAAACTTCCGCAAGGGCCTTTCACCGTGGAGTGCTGGTTTAAAGCGCGAGAGTTTGCAGACAGAGTTGGTCTTCTTGCCAAGACAGAGCAGAGCGAATACGGCATATTTGCTTCCCGTGGTCAACTTGACGCAAGTGTTTTTCTGGCAGGTTCGTACAGAAATGTGCGGCCCGATCTGAAACTTAAGACGAATCAGTGGTATCACGTTGCCATGGTCTACGAGGGTCAGTCATTGGCTTTGTATGTTGACGGAAAGCTACAAGGTCGGCAGCCCACAAAATTGTCTATGAAGCGAAAAGAAAATTGGCTTCCATTCATTGTGGGTGCTGATCCAGATATTCGTGGTCGAGCAAATTCATTTTTTAATGGTGAAATTGACGAGATACGGATCTCAAAGGGTGCGCGTTATGAAAAACCGTTTGAGCCGAGGCGACGATTGACGTCAGATAAAAACACAGTGATTTTTCTTGATTGTGATCAATCGCTTGGTCCATTTCTAATCGATCGAAGTCCTCAAGGGCACTATTTTCGACTCACTGGAGATGCATACATCACTGACGTCAAAGAATCAGTCGAGCAGGAGTAATTGTTAGTCTGATGTGGGCTGAGTGAGTACGATTCGAATATCGGCAACGTTCGTTCCCGTTGGTCCAGTTTCAATAAGCCCACCAGCCGATTTGAGAAGTTCGTATGAATTACATCCGTAAATCTCATCGGCAATACTATTTGGATTGGTGCCGAGTGATTCGGCAATATCTGAATCAATGAATCCGCCTGCAGCAGAGGTTGGCCCGTCTTCACCATCAGTGCCGAAACTTGCAATGAGTGTGCCGGTTGGCCATGTGCGTTTTTGATGAATAAGAATGTCGTGTGCTGCGGCTATAACAGTATGTTGATTACGCCCGCCAACACCATGTTTGGAAGGTACGCGCACAGTTGCCTCGCCGCCCTCAAGCAGGGCCTGAGGGTAGTTCCTCGTAGCGTCTAGAGATGACATTGTGATGAGCGATGCTGCAAGACGACTCCCAACCCTGTTTGCTGTCTGTGAGTCGGTACTTGTCGTGGTGGAAAAAATCTTATAGCCAAGTGCGGATGAAGCAGCAGTTGCAGCTTCGACCGCTAGGGCATTTGTTCCAAGCATAAGGTGAGTAACGCGACAGCCTCTCGGAGTGACCCAGTTGCTAGAAAATTTTTTGGAAGGTGAGAATACATCGTGTTCTTTTGAATACTCGCGCGCTACTTCGGAAATAATTCTACGATCGTATTGAGGGATATTCGGATCAAAAAGAACCTGTTCAATCGCTGATCGTTTTATAGTGTGTGGCGCACAAGGACCTGATCCGATTACCTCCAGAGAGTTATCAAGAACGTCTGAAAGAACAAGCACGATGAGTCTGCCTGCGGTACAAGAGTTTGCCAGCCCACCAGCTTTTACGTTACTGGCCATGCACCGTATTGCATTTAAAGTTTCAATTTCAACACCAGCGTTTGAAAGATTTTTTGTGAGAGCTGCCAATGCTTGAAGTGAAATAGGCGCTCGTGGTGATTCAAGTAGTGCTGAAGCTCCGCCAGTAACTAAGACAAACGCAAGATCGTCCTGCTCAAGAGATCGTAGTTGTTTCAGCATCTCATGAGTCGCTCGAATGACAGCTTCCGTTGGCAGATTGTTTCCACGAGCCCGTGTTTCCCGAAGTTCGACATGATCGAGCTGAACGGCACATCCCTCGGGCACACTCACCAGGCCGTGCACCCTATGCTTCTGAAGACGTTCCTTGCCCAGCAGATGCTCTAAGCCGGCAGCAAAACCTGCAGCAGCTTTTCCGCCGCCGACAACGCAGACCCTTCCGGTTTGCTTGAGTTCTACTGCCTGATTGCTGACACCAGAAACAGGATGGCCATCAAAAGTAAGCACATCGTTTGGTGATTCGAGAGTAAGTCGCTCTGTCAGAAGGCGATACGGATCTGTAGCAGATCTAATCGCTGACACGATCGATTGAAGATGTTCTCGTTGTTGATGAATGCCATTCAAGGTAGGAAATCCTGTGGATGAAACGCATTCATTTTTCACCGGGAAAGACTATTTCTGGTGTAATTCGAGAGAAGAAAAACAAGGAATAGCATATTAGACTATCGGGCCCATAAATGCCTTCATCTATGCACTATTACTCAGATTTCTATCACGTTTTTTATAAAATGGATCGAGTGGATAGCAACCACTCACGATTCCTTTTCGGGCCGATGTTGTGCAGTCACTGAACGTGCGGCATATCCTCTTTCGTGGCATCGTTCGCCCAGCCAAGACATCAGCTGGTAACTCTGGGTAGGACAAGACCATGCGGCCAAGCCCAATAGAATCAGCCCATCCTCTTTGGATGACCTCCTGCGATACGTGCGGCAACCATTCTTGAAGATAGCTGTAACCAGAACCAACTAGTACAAGCTTTGGATGATGCCGTTTTAATTCTGCCGTGGCCTGAATCTGGCGAGATACTCCGCATAAGGGATCTTCAGGAAGTTGGTATCCATCACTCGGAGGAAAAAAAGCCGGACGCTGGATATGTGGGTTGTAGTAAGGACTTCCGGCAGTCGTGCAGACTAATTTTATTCCCAATGATTCCAGCAGGGAAAGAAACTTCAATGGTTCATATAAATCGATCCCTGTACCCGTAGTATCACCACCAAATAACAATCTTGGATCACCATTTTTCTCCGGGATGCCGAACCCATCCGTTCCTTGTTTGAATGGAAGAAAGTCAAAAACGCTGACGCGAACACCGATTTTCAGAGAGGATGTCTGACTGCGGATGCCCTCAACGATTTCTCGAAGAAAACGTGTGCGATTTTCAAAGTTGCCTCCAAATTTTCCAGGCCGATTAACGCCGCTAAGCAGTTCATGGCCGAGGTATCCGTGGCAGTGTTTAATGTCAACGAATTGAAAGCCCGCTTGCTCCGCAAGGTATGCAGCACTTATGAAATCCTCGATCAGGGCAGTGAGATCCTCGTCACTGACTACAGCTGAATCATCAGTAATACCACACCGAGCATCGAGTATTGAATTTCGTTGTGCTGTTCGTGGTTGCATCCGTTCATGGCAGTCTGGTTTGGCAAAGCGTCCCGCATGCGTTAGCTGTAAGCCGACGACAAGATCTGCAGAGGTACCAAACTCCGCCTCGTGCGCAGTGACGAGTTCTATACGTAGTGATTCAAGATCCGATAGATTTTTGCTGTTAATAACCAGTTGATTTGGATTTGCACGTCCATCATGACGCACAGCAACCGCCTCCCCTCCCCAGATCAGTTTGGCACCGCTGCGACCGAAATTATGCCACCGACGCCGAGTAAGTTCCGATGGCTTTCCGTCTGCCGTTCCGTCCCATCCTTCCATTGGAAGAATGCAGAATCTATTTCCAATTGTGAAATCATGAACTTGAATGGATTGTGCCAGCGGTGAGTCAGGACCGTTTTCAACGTTCTCAGCGCAAGGAAGTGGAACTGGTAAATTTCCAAGATGATGGGTGAATGCTGTGTAATTTTTGAAACTAGCGATACGTGGGAAAGTCACTGGTTTGATTCCTCAAGAAGCTGTCGTAAATCGTTGGCAATGACAGAAAGGACCTCAGTGTCAGTTTCCGGACGCTGAGGCGAATCTGGATGATTCACACTACAAGCGATTTGGTTTTGTATCTTTAAAAACATCGCAGCAGAGTGTTTATAGGCCGGGACGGGAGGTCGAAATGCAAATGCTCCGAGATATTGCAACACGTCATTCAACTTGAAGAAACGCGGATCACCAGCAGCCCACATGGCATCGCGGCGAGCAAAGGCATCAGGGGCAAAGGCACTCAGTCCGAGCAGGTAGTCGCTTCCATACATGACCATGTCGATTGCCAAATCATTTCCCGTAAATACTTTGAAATCAGGGCGAATACGGTTTCGTAAATCGATTCGACGCCACTCAGTTTCCCGATTCAGTGACGAATGTTTGGCACCAATCACATTCGTAATGAGCATTAAGCGTTCATAGGTCTTGAGTGAGTATATTCTCCCAAAAGGGGCAAAATCTTTTGCTAGTTCAAAAAAGATAAATTTATCACATGAACGGGTCATTGCCTCGTATGCCGGCGCTATTTCATCTTCGGGTAGTTCGTGCAAACCGAAAGATTGAAAAAGAATAGGTGTTCCCGAAGCGGCCTCCACCTGTTCGGTGTTGTGCCGGTATGTATCGGTGTTCAACTCATCGCCTGGTGAATCGTCAACGTAGACGCCAGCTACAAATTCAAGACCAGATGTTATAGCACTGGTCCGTTGCAGAACTTCCCGGCGTGTCGCTTCATCTATCAAACTGACATATCCGGTATCCATATTTACGGCAGGGATTAGGCCGGCAGCTATTGTGCGGTCAAGACTTTGTTCGAAACCAGCCCAATCAACGGAATAATTGTCTTTGTATGGAAGAAGAATTGCAGAGATGCCAGTAATAGTGCGACATGGACGCAAAAGTGTTTGGGGGTAAGACTCGTTCTTTTTATGCTGAAGCATTGAAACGGTACTCATTGGCGACAGATTGGTGATGATCTCATCAGAACTCATGTCATTGCTTTTATTATTCTGACATAAAGCTGTAGTTTTTTATGGTGTTTTTAACGCCTAGGAAGGTGGTGATGATACAGCAGGTATTCATAAGAAAGAGTACATAGAGATCGATAAAAACGAATCCTGAGCCATCTTGCCAAGCCTAAAACACGTGGTGGCCTCCTGCTGCTAATCTTTTGGAGATTCTTTGAATAAATCGTTTTTTGGATCAAATTGTGAGAGGTCAATACCATCCTTTGTTTCTTCCTCAAGGAGTTTGACTCGTAGTTCAAGTCGGTCGATACGGCGAGCCATCAGCGCGGGAGATTCACTTTGTGGTTGTTGGCGTTTTGGTTTTGGAACGACTGGATAACCCAACTGACGTTGCAAAGCAGCAAAGAGGTAAAGAGGGTCTTTGCCACGATTAGCCCAAGCAATACGTCCTTCTTTTTCACCAAATAAAATGGCAGTCTGTTGCGTTGTCGTGTTTTCATTGCTGTGTAAGTCGACGTCCTCACGAAATGACAATTGTCTTTGCTGGCGTCGTAGAAGTTCAGCACTGCGAACATAAATCAGGTCAGCCAAGTCAATTAAACCGACTTGACGTGAAACCATTGTGATCCAATTTTTCCAGTCATCATTGAATATATCGTCAGCAGCTGTAGCGGACAGCCCGCGCATGTAGTCGAGCCGATTTCTCGAAAGGCATTCAAATCGATAGAAGAAAAGTCCTTCAGGAGTTCCTGTTTCTGCAAGATACTGTGCTTCACGTTCAAGTATTAACAGCGCAGTGCGAAGATCAAATCGTCCTTCCTCGTCTTCAGCCTCACTCATGACGAACGTTTGAAATGCTGTAAAGTAATGGTTGAGTTGCCGCATCGCAGGTGCAATTGTTCCCGTGAGTTTTAAATCACTCACAAGATAGTCAATAGCGAGGGGTAGTTTCGTTGTAGCCAGTATTTCCTGACCTAAACTTTTGAGGGCTTCTTGGGTTGCAACACCGTCGAGCATTCGTTCGCCGAGCGTCCGGAATAGGTAGGACTGCTCGATATACTCTTCCCGTGCAAGCATGGTGTGATCCATTTTTTTTGAAGGAGATTTAGGGCAGACTAGACGCTTAGAGAATCTATAGTGAAATTGGAAATATCAAAACACGTGGAGTGTGGATGAATGATCCACTCGGAAGAACGCATGTCTGACCAGTTTAGCTCAATAGACGCTGCCATCAGAGCTTTTCGTGATGGAAAGATCGTGATTGTTGTGGATGCTGAAGATCGTGAAAACGAAGGGGACTTTATCTGTGCTGCTGAAGATGCGACACCTGAGTCCATTAATTTCATGATTACTCATGGTCGAGGTCAGGTGTGTATGTCTGTTCTACCAGATGTCGCGCGTCGACTTGAACTGCCGATGATGGTGGAGTCGAACTCAACTCCATTAGGTACTGCATTCACCATACCTGTTGATCATGTGTCGGCTCGCACGGGCATCACAGCAGCGGAAAGGGCCGAGGCTGTTTCTGCGATACTGGATCCTGAGAGTAGTCCGCACGATTTTGTCCGTCCCGGACATCTATTTCCCCTCATTGCTAAAGAGGGTGGAGTTCTCAGGCGAGCGGGACACACTGAAGCAACGATTGATCTTGCACGTCTTTCAGGCAAACAGCCATCAGGTGTTCTCTGTGAAATTCTTGATGTGGATGGGAATAGAGCGGACCGCGATGCGTTACAGACACTAGCGAAGCAACATGGCTTGGAAATTATTTCAATTGAAGAATTGATTCGCTACCGACGGACAAAAGAAAAGTTGGTGGAACGAGTTGCCGAGGCAGATCTTCCCACGAAGTGGGGGAACTTTCGAATTCTGGGATACAATGTTCGCTATGAGTCACAGCAGCCAATTGTGTTTACTATGGGTGATCTTCAGGCAACGGAGGCACCACTTGTTCGGCTGCATTCCTCCTGCTTCACTGGTGACTTAATCGATAGTCTGCGATGTGATTGCGGTGATCAACTTCATATGGCTTTGGGAATGATCAGTGAAGAGGGAGTTGGCGCAGTGGTGTATCTTCCGCAGGAAGGTCGAGGAATAGGTCTTGTTCAAAAAATCCGTGCTTATGCCCTTCAGGATACTGGTCTCGATACAGTAGAGGCGAACCTAGCTCTAGGGTTTCCTGCAGATTCGCGTGATTACGGGATAGGTATTCAGTTGCTCAAAGATATCGGGCTGTCCAAAGTGCGGCTTTTGACGAACAACCCCAAGAAAACGGATGCCTTTATTTATGGTGGGTTTGATCTCGAAGTGGTTGATCAAGTACCGATCCAACCTCTGCCAAATAAATATAATGAACAATATCTCGCTACAAAGCGTGATAAAATGGGACATAATTTGCCCAAGCGTTGTTCCAGTTGAGTGGACGTTGACCCAAGAATGCTTTCCGCCGTAGCATCGTCCTTTTAAGCACGACGAATCTTATCCATAGGTTCTGCAAGGAGATATCGTATGCAAGAAGTGGTTGGCAGTGAATCTGCCGCATCACGACATCGTATATTTTTAGTGATCTATTGTTGCCTTCTGCTCAGTTTTATTTGTGTTGGTTGTGGTGGTTCTAAGTCTGTCCAGCAGGCACCACCCTCAGAGTTGACAGCATCACCAGAAGTGAGGCAAGAACCACTCCCTGTGGTTGAGTCGCATTCGTTAGATCCTTTCGACGTGCCTAAACTCGCTGATCTTGATAAAGAGGCAAACTGGATTGATCGGCCGGTGCGTGATGGTCTAGTGCTTTTACGTGAATCACAGTCGAAAGAAAAAGTGCTTGGTTCGGTAGAAAGTGCACTAGCGATCTCAAATAACTCGACAGAGTCGAATGATTTAATTCTTTCTGCACTTGGCAGGCTTCCAGCAGAGGATGAAGCAGACTATTCAGCTCGCATCGATCGCCATGTTAATGGTGATCTCGGTAGCACAAACCCAATTATGATCAGCACCTCAGCGGAGTTTGACATTCTTGGGCTTACGGGATTTGGTTTGTTTTCATTCGGTCGTGATCTTGAGCCATTTGCTACCAGCGAAACCGTTGAGACATGGCAGACTAGTACAGACAGAATGCTCGATAAGGTTGTTCTTCGTGACGATCTGGTCTGGAGTGATGGAAAGCCGATTACAGCTCACGATATTGCTTTTACTTTCATGGTTATCATGGATCCACGCGTTCCAGTTCCTGCCGTGCGCAGTGGTACTGACCAGCTACGGTGGGTCGAAGCGTATGATGACCAAACACTTGTGTTCTTTCATAAAGAGGCGCTTGCAACGAACGTCTGGAACATTAATTTTCCAGTCCTTCCAAAGCATATTTATGAAAAGACATGGGAGGCCGATCCTACCTTAAAGGACTCAGCAGAACATGTTCAGTTAGAGCAATCGCCAGTTTGTGGTGGTCCATATGAAATTGTAGAGAGAAAACGAGGACAACAAATCGTCTTAAGACGTCGGGAGAACTGGTCAACAGTTCAGGGCAAGAAGGTTCGCGAGCAACCGTATTTTGAAGAAGTACGTTTTCGAATTATCGAGGATCCAAATACAACACTTTTGGCCCTCAAAAAAGGTGAAATTCATGAGATGATCTTGCAGCCGGAACAGTGGACAACGCAGACGGTTGGAAAAGATTTTTATGAGCGGAATACCAAAGCAACAGCCCCAGAGTGGGTGAGTTTTCATTTCGGGTGGAATATAGAAACAATATTTTTTCGTGATCGTCGCGTACGAAGAGCGATGAGTTATGCCTTTGATCATGATGAGATGCTTGAAGAACTTTGCTACAGTCTCTACGACCCTTGCACTGGGATCTTCTATCCAGGTGCATGGATGGCATCGACTAAAAAACTTGATCCCTATAAGCAGGACCTTGATAAAGCAGAGGCCTTGCTGGATGAAGCTGGTTGGATTGATAGTGATAATGACGGTGTTCGTGATAAAGAGATTGATGGACGGACCGTTCCCTTTGAGTTTTCAATCATCGTGAATCAACAACCATTACGAATAGCGATATGTACGTTGTTGAAAGAGAACCTTGATCAGATTGGCATACGTCTGAATGTACGGCCAGTGGAGTCAACCGTCTTGCAAGACCTGACTCTCAATCGGAAATTTCAGGCATATCTCGGTGGTTGGGGGTCAGGAACAGACCCGGATACGTCTGAAAATCTTTGGAAGACTGGCGCAATGAGAAATTTTTGTAATTATTCAAATCCAGAGGTTGATCGCCTCTACGCTGAAGGAAGGCAGGAATTCGACCGGAGTAAGCGAGCAGAAAAGTACGGAAGAATTCAGGAGATTCTTTATGACGACCAGCCTTACACGTGGCTTTACTGGCGAAACAGTTTCTATGGATTCTCAAAAGATGTCCGTGGGTATGTATTTTCACCACGTGGACCATACCACTACTCACCAGGATTTGGCAGCCTTTGGAAGCCTCAGCAGGAGTAAGTGATGGCTTCTTACTTACTGCGAAGAGGATTGCTTGGTCTCATAACGCTCGTCGTTATCACTCTCATGGTATACGGCTTGGCAAGGTCAATGCCTGGTAATCCACTTACCGTACAACTTGGTGAGAGTGATCCGAGTAGGAAACTCAACCCTGAAGATCAGCAGAGGATGCTTGAGATTTATGGGCTCGATAAACCCTGGCCTGTCGGATACGTGCAGTGGATTAGTAAAGTGGCTCAAGGGGATCTGGGTCGATCGATCACGCGAAAGCAACCGGTGACGCAACTCATTGGTGAGCGAATTGGACCAACAGTTTTAATTTCGGGAACAGCACTACTATTAACGTGGTTTCTGGCGATACCGTTGGGGCTCTATGCATCAGCCAGAGGTGGTCGAATTGATGAACGTTTTACAGGTCTGGTACTTTACGCTCTGTATTCTTTCCCAACATTTGTTGCTGCGCTTTTTCTTCAG
>MDTA01001755.1_pt1 | contig 14740 bp, 14 predicted proteins | sample 811151 | NCBI WGS metagenome assembly MDTA01 (sample SAMN05326648, study PRJNA326480) | marine metagenome | isolation source: seawater | place: Indian Ocean: South | collected 2010 | reverse complement strand
GTGGAATAATAACTACAAGTAATAAACAAATTTATAAAAAATTATTATTACTTAGAAATCACGGATTAAGTGATAGAGATACTGTAAAGATCAATGGCTATAACTCACGACTTGATACTTTTCAATCTGTAGTGGGGAATTGGTTGTTACCTCAAGCAAAAAAAATTGCTAATCAAAGAATAAAAAATGCAAAATTGTATGACAGCCAATTTAATAAAATTAAGGAAATTTCAATTCCTGAGAGACTAAAAAAATTTAAAATTGTTTATCATTTATATATTATTTTTGCTGAAAAAAGAGATGAGTTATACAAGTATTGTCTTAAAAAAGGAATAGATGCAAAAATACATTATCCAACACCAATATATTTACAAGAAGCTTATAAATATTTAAATCATAAAAAAGGAGATTTTCCAGTTGCTGATGCACATGTAAAAAAAATTATTTCTTTCCCTTGTGATCAACATTTGTCAGTAAAACAAATTAATTACGTGACTAAAACAGTAAAAGATTTTTATAAAAAATGAAAATTCAATATGTTGATCTATCTATAAAAAATAAAAAAAATTATATTTCTATTTTCAAAAAAATTTTAAACAGTGGAGAATTTGTTGGTGGATCAGAAATCACTAAGTTTGAAAAATCAATTAGCAAGGTTTGTAAAACAAGATATGCAGTAGCATTAAATAGTGGAACAGACGCACTTACTTTTGCTCTTCATTGTCTTGGAGTAAAAAGGGGAGATGAAGTAATCACCACCCCAAACTCATTTATAGCAACAGTAGCTACAATAATTCATCTAGGCGCTAAACCTGTATTTGTTGATGTATTGCCTGATCAAAATATTGATCCAAATTTAATTGAAAAGGCAATTACCAAAAAAACTAAAGTCATAATGCCAGTTCATTTAACTGGAAGAATGTCAAAAATGACTGAAATAAAAAATATTGCAAACAAATATAAATTGAAAATTATTGAAGATGCAGCGCAGTCTGTTGCAGCAAAAATTGATGGAAAAGTTGCTGGTTCAATTGGTGATATAGGTTGTTTTTCAGCTCATCCATTAAAAAATTTGAATGCACTAGGTGATAGTGGTTATTTAACAACAAATAATAAAAAAATTTATTCTTTAGTGAAAACACTAAGTAATCATGGAATTGAAAACAGAAATATTGTGAAGAAATTTGGATATGTATCTAGAATGGATAATCTTCAAGCTGCAATTTTAAACTATAGGCTAAAAAATTTAAATAAAGTTATTACAAAAAGAAGATTAAATGCAAAAACTTATTTTAATAATTTAGATCAAAATTACATTTTTATACCGCCTGAAAATAAAAATGAATTTAATACATACCATACTTTTGTAATTCAAATCGAAAAATATAGAGATAAATTGATAAAATTTTTAGAGAAAAATGGAATTGGTAGCAGCATTCACTATCCGATCCCAATTCATTTGCAACCTGCCTCTAGATCATTAGGTTATAAGAAAGGAGATTTCAAAATGGTTGAGTCACAGGCAAATAAAATTCTAACGTTACCTATTAACGAAAGTTTAGATAAAAAACATATTAATTATATTTGTAAAACTGTTAATAGTTTTTTTAAATAATTAAAATTTTAAAATGTTTTATAAATTATTAGATTATTTAAATAGTGTATCTTTATGTCCTTTTTATTTTGTTACACCCTTAGTATATGGTTATGGAACATCTGCAGATCACATTCTTTTATCAATCTGTAAAAAAGATAGAAATAAAAAATTAATAATACTTTATCCTAGTATTCTTCAATCTTATTTTAAATACAATATCCCAAACAAATATTTACTTAACAATCTAATAATTGATGGAATTCCACAAAAAAAATTTAAATTTTTAAAATTTACTTTAAATATTTTTATTAATTTGGAATTTATTATAAGAAGATTTATTTTATTTTTTTTTGAACTTTTTAAGATAAAGTTATCAGAACAGTTTAGGTTTCCATTGGTTGGAGTGTTATCTGTTTTTTCAAATACTAAAAATTATGAAGAAAATAGATTTAATACCAATTGTAATTTTTCAGTTGATATAGAGAATGATAAAAAAATAGAGTCAAAAAATTATTTAAAATCATTTGGAATTACTGAAAAAGATAAGTTTGTTTGTATTCATGTTAGAGATAATTTGTACTATGATGATAAAAATAGAAGATCTTATAGAAATAGTAATCTTGAAAACTACACTGATTTAATCAATTATTTAATAGAAAATAACTATTATGTAATTAGATTGGGAGTGAAAAGTAAGCCTTATGAATTTAAAAATAAAAAATTTTTAGATTATTCAAAATTTAAATATAAAAGAGATTTTTTAGAATTATATTTAATTAAAAATTGTAGTTTTTTTATTGGAACTCAATCTGGACCATTAAGTGTTGCATCATTATTTAATAAACCAATACTATTTACCAACGCTGTAAGAATATTTGAATCTTTTTTTCCTTTAAGAAAAAATAATGATGTTGTGGTTTTTAAAAATATGAAGTGGAAAGAAAGTGGAAAAAAAATAAATTTAAAAGATTATATCCATTTACCTTCTGAGTATCATCATTTTAGGTTTATAAATGAACAAATAATTTTTGAAGAAAATTCTCCAGATGTATTAAAATCATCTCTTATAAATTTTTTGAGGAATTTAGATACAAAAAATTATCAATTAAGCAGCCTTCAATTAAAGTTTAATAATTTTATAAAATCAGAGTATTTTAAAAAAAATTTAATTATCGATAAAAATGATGTTTTGGATAAATATTTTTATTTTAAAACCAAATGTCTTTTAGAAAATTGTAAAGGAAGTTTTTGTCAATCATACTTAGAAAATAATTTTGATGAAGACATATATTAAAATGAATATAATAAGTTATGAATAAACTGTGTATAGTCTCTACCTGCAGATCTGATTTTGGTATAATTTCAAATTTAATAAAAAAATTAAGTACTGATAAAAAAATTAAATCATCATTTATAGTATATGATATTCATGAAAATAAAAATTTAGGACAAAGTATTAATGAAATTATTAAACAAAAAATAAAAATTAACTATTTAGTAAGATCATCAAAAAAAGTTATTAATAATAAAGAAATACAACTTTCAAATAAATTAGGATCAATAATTTTAGAAATTTCAAAAATCTTTAATAAAGTAAAACCTAAACTTTTAATTTTATATGGTGACAGAATTGAATTAATGTCTTTCGCTTTATCCTCAATATTGATGAAAATTCCTATAGTGCATATAAATGGGGGCGAATTAACTACAGGAGCTTATGATGAACTTGTTAGACACTCTATAACAAAATTATCAAGTTATCATTTTGTTTCATCAGAAAAAAATAAAGCTATCTTGATACAAATGGGGGAAGAAAAAAAAAATATTTTCAATGTAGGACATTTAGTTTATGAGAATGTTAAAAATACGAAAATTCTGAATAAAAAAACACTAGAGAAAAAATTATCAATTAAGTTTTTAAAAAAAAATGCTCTTTTATCCTTTCACCCTGTGACTTTTTCACATGATTACGGATTAAATGAATTAAAAACACTTTTGAAGTGCTTAGAAAAAAGAAAAGATATTCAGTTTTTTATATCTTATCCAAACAATGATATTGGAAATGAAAAAATGATTAAATTAATAGATAAATATGTAAATGAAAATGACCACTTTATTTTACGAAAAACTTTTGGGCATTTGAATTTTTTATCTATGCTTAAAAATGTTGACTTTATTATAGGAAATTCTTCAAGTGGGATACTTGAAGCCCCAATATTTAAAACTGGATCTATTAATATAGGAAATAGACAACAAGGAAGAAATAGAACAAAATCAATTATAGACTGCAAGTGCAACTCTAAACAAATTTATAATTCAATTAATACTGTTTATTCATCTCGATTTATTAATAAATTAAAAAAAGTTAAACTTCAGTATTCAAAAAAAAATTCAGTGCAGGAAATCATAAAAAACATAAAAAAAATTATTAAAAAACCAAAAATGGAAAAAAATTTTCAAATAAAATCGTTATGATTAAATTTTTAGTAGATCAAGATTGTTCTCTGATATCAGCTATGCAGAAAGTTGATAAAAGTGGATTTCGAAGCTTAGTTGTAATAGATAAAAAAAAAAAATTATTAGGTACATTAACAGACGGTGACATAAGAAGATCAATATTAAGAACTAATAATTTATCAAAGACAATTAAAAAAATCTTTAATAAAAAACCTGCATTTGTATTTGAAAATAATTTCTCTATTAAAAAAACTAAAGAAATTTTTGAAAAAAAGAATTGCGATATTATCCCAGTTATTAATGAAAACAGGGTTGTTAAAGACGTTATTTTATCAAAAAATTTTAGTAGTAAGAAAATTAGTTCTCAAGAAAAAAATTTACCAATAGTAATTATGGCTGGAGGTTATGGAATTAGATTGAAACCATTTACAAATATATTGCCCAAACCTTTAATTCCCGTAAAGGGAAAAGCAGTTTTAGAACATATTATAGATTTTTTCTCATTTCATGGTTACAATAATTTTAATCTTATTGTCCATTATAAATATGATATTATTAAGTCATTTTTAAAAAGTATTAAATCAAATTTAAAATTTAATTTTTTTAAAGAAAAAACTCCTCTAGGTACGGCAGGTGGACTTAATTTTTTAAAAAAAAAAATATCTGGTAATTTTATCCTTACAAATAGTGACACCATTTTTGATTTAAATATTAATAATTTTGTAAATTTTCATAAAAAAAATAATTTCCAATTTTCAATGATAGTGACTAAAAAAAAATATCAAATTCCTTATGGAATATGTGACATTAATCAAAAAGGAATAATTAAAAAATTAAGTGAAAAGCCAAGTATGCATTTTAATATAAATTCAGGATTATATATTTTAAACTCAAAATGTTTAAAATATATTCCAAAAACTGGTAAATTTGATATCACCGAATTAATAAATAAGTTGCTCAAAAATAGAATTAAAATTGGAGCTTACTTTGTTCCAGATAGTTCTGTTATAGATGTTGGAAAGTGGAGTGATTTTAATAAGTTAAATATTAAAAAAGATTAAATTTCAATGAAAAAAAAAATTATTTATGTTGTTGGTGGTTCAGGATTGCTTGGATCAGAAGTTGTAAGACAAATTGACAAAAGTCTTTTCAAAGTAGTTGTTTTAGACATCAAACAAAATTTAAAACAAAATTCTAATGTTTATTTTCATAAACTTGATTGCACAAAATTACGATTAATTAAAAAAAAAATTATTAATTGTATTGAAAAATTTGGTAAGCCAGATGTTTTAATTAATTGTTCATATCCTAAAACTAAAGAATGGGGAAGTATCGAATTTAAAAAAGAAGATATCGAAATATTGAGAAAAAATGTTGATTATCATTTAAACTCTTTCACAATAGTAACCCAAGTTGTTTGTAATAATATGAAGATTAATGGAGGATCAATAATCAATGTATCTTCAATATATGGTGAGGTTGCACAAGATGAAAGTGTTTACAGAGGTACAAAAATAAATGCTAATTTTGTATATGGTTTAATTAAAAGTGGAATAGTTGGAATGACAAAATCATTTGCTGCGCATTATGGAAAGTATAACATTAGAGTAAATAGCATTTCACCAGGTGGAATTAGAGATAAAAAAAATAAAAAACAAAGTTCTAAATTTATAAGAAATTATTCTAGTAAAGCACCTTTAAAAAGAATGGCTGAAGTAGATGAGATTGCTGCACCTATATTATTTTTAGCCTCAGATAAATCGAGCTATATAACTGGAATAAATTTAGTAGTTGATGGTGGGTGGACTTGCATTTAATAAACATCAGTTAAATGAAAAAAAAAGTATTAATTATTGGAAAAGGTTCTTCAGGACTCAGATTTAAAAAAAAATTAGAAAAAAAATATAAAATATTAAATATATCATCAAAAAATTTAAATAAAAATTCCATAAGAGATTTAATTTTTGATTTGATCATAATTAGTTCACCAGCAAGTTTTCATATTAAGCATCTTCAAATATGTAAAAAATACTCTGATACTTTTTTAATAGAGAAGCCTTTAACAGACAATTTATCTAATTTAAGAAGTTTAAAAAATTTTGAAACAAAAAAAATTTTTGTAAATTATAATTTAAGAGAACTTAATTTAATTCAAAAATTTAAAAAATTTATAAATCAAATTAAAAATAAAGGAAAATTACAATTTTGTGATGTTTATTGTGGTTCGAATGCAATTAATTGGAGAAAAAAAAACTTTAACAGGTCAGTATCTTTCTCTAAAAAATTAGGTGGGGGACCAATTCTAGAATTATCTCATGAAATAGATTTGATTTATAAGTTTTTTGGCAAACCAAATAAAATAATTTCTGTTAAAAAAAAAATATCAAAAAAAACAAAAGATGTTGAAGATATTTTCATATCTCAAATGTACTTTAAAAAAATTAATTTATTATTAAATTTAAACTTAAATTTTTTAGATAATTATAATAAGAGATATTTTGAGTTTAATTATACTAATTATAATTTTAGATTAGATTTAGTTAATCATAAATTATTAATTATAAATGAAAAAAAGAAAAAAATTATTAAATTTATCAATAATTTAGATGATACATATTTCATTATTCCAGATAAGATTTTAAATAAAAATTATTCCAATTTATGTTCCTTTGATGAGTCAAAAAAAGTATCAAAATTTATTCTAACATTAAGAAATAATTCAATTAATTTTTAGAATTTTATAAATGAAAAAAAAAACCTTGTATATTTTAATGGAAAATCAAGTAAGAGAATTAAATACATACATGCTAATTTCCACAATTGCTGCTTATAGAGGTTATAGAATATATATAGGAACACATTACTCAATAATTAAGTTATTAAAATTAAAAAAAAACACTGGTGGAATATTTATAAACAAAGGAAGTTCTGTAAAAAATTTGAGTAAATTTATAAAAAAAAAATGTGATAAACTAGTAATAATAGATCAAGAAATATCACCAGGATATTCAAATTACTTTTATGATTTTAGTATACCCGCTAGACATTATGAAGATACTTTATCATTTGTGGATAGGTACTATTGTGTAAATGATTTAGTTAAAAAAATTGCACTAAAAACTCTATTAAAAGAAAATAAAAAATTAAAAATTGTATCTGTTGGTTGGCCTAGATTTGATCTTATGAAGGAAAGTTTTAAGGATATTTTTAGAGATAAGGTTAAACAATTAAAAAAAAAATATTCAAATTTTATATTATTTAACTCAGATTTTGCATTAGTTTCTAAAAAAGATATCGAAATATTTGACGGTACAAATATTTTCAGAAAAGCTAATAAAAAATTTGTTAAGAAAAATAATAAAATTAAAAGAAATTTTAGAAACCATGCTATTAAAGATTTTAATAGATTTAAAAATTTTTTATCAAATATTAAAAATAAAATTGGTAATAAGAAAATTGTTATAAGGCCCCATCCTGCAGAAAGTGTATCTGAGTGGAAAAAAATCGTTAAAACTTCAAAAAATATTTTTTTAGAAAAGCCAAGTTATGATGTAACAGCTGCTATTTTAGCAGCAGATAGTATTGTTCATAGAGGATGCACAACTGGTTATCAATCATTAGTTGCACAAAAAAAACCAGCTTATATTAATCTCTTAAAAGATAAAAAACCTTTTCATTTCAGACCTTCTTTGTTTGAAATGTCAAAAAATATTAAAAATGAAAACGAATTTTTAAAATGGTTAAAAAAAAATAAAAAAGTTTATTCAAAAATAGATAACTCTAAATTAGAAAAAATATTAAATATTAAAAAAAAACTATCTTCGCAGAGAATAGTAGATGATTTTGATACTTTGAAAGTAAAATTTGAAATAAATCATCAACCATTTCAACTTTATACAGATTTTGAAGTGAAGTATGAATATTATAAAAATAAAATTTATGATATTTTTGTAAAATTTGGAATTAAGAAAGAAAGAAATTTTTCTACTAAATATAAAAATCCAAAAATTCTTAAAGATTTTGATTTTAATAATATAAAAAATATTTTAAATAAATTGTTAAAATCAGAAATATTTTTTAATGAAAAAGAGAGAATTAACGTGAGAAAAATTTCCGATACACTATTTGAAATTGACAAAATATAACTTAATTAAATCAAATTAGGACTGCTAGGTATATTTATCAATCTTTTTTCAAGAAAGTTAGAATTTTTAAGATTCATAGACGGATATTTAGATAGATAATTTATTTTTTTCATTAATTTCCAAACAGGTCGAGCAGCAATTTTTTTATTATTTAGATCTCTTATTATTTTGTTTCTAATTTTTAAGGTCGAATGTTTCAAATAAATAGTATTTAACCAAAAATTACACCCTTTTTCATTAATAGGAATTATAAGCTTAAATTCATTTTCATTTTTAAAATGATTTTTAAAAAAGTAAAAAAGTTTTCTTTTTTTATCCAATATGATTTTAATTTTTTTCATTTGAGATATGCCAATACTCGCATTTAAACCTGGCATTCTAAAATTAAAGCCCAGGTTGTCGTAGTCATAAGTCCAATTGTTATTTTGCTTTCTAGATATTGTGCAAAGTGAGTAGGCTTTTTTATAAATTTTTTTATCTTTTAAAATAATTGCACCTCCAGCACCAGTGGTTAAAATTTTATTTCCATTGAAACTTAACACCCCAATATCTCCAAATGTTCCAAGGTGTTTATTTTTATAAAAACTTCCTACTGCTTCACTTGCGTCTTCAATAATTTTTAAATTATATTTTTTTTTTAATTCTAATAGTTTTTCTATCTTAGATGAGTTTCCAAATATATGTGTAGGGATGATTGCAGTAACTTTTTTTTTTGTTTTTTTATTAATTAAATATTTTTTTTTAATAAAATTTGTTTTTAAATATAGGTCTAATTTGTCATAATCAATTCCTAAATCATCTAAACTTGAGTCAATAAAATGCGGTGTAAAATTATTATATAATATTGCATTGGAGCTTGCTATGTAATTTAAGTTAGGAACTAAAATTTCGCTATCAGCCGGGAGATTTAAAGACTTAATCGCAATCTGCAATGCTGCAGTTCCGTTAATAGTTGCAATTGCAAATCTTGACTTTGTTAATTTACATATTTCCTTTTCAAAATTATTAACAATTATGCTTGCTGTTGATACAAATGTACTTTTAATACATTCACTTAAATTTTTTTTATCTAAATCATCAAAACTTGGCTCATGTAGTGGTATTTTGTTTTTATAATTTAAACTTTTTATTACTTTAGATATTTTTTTTGAAATTATATGTGTTGTCATCTGTTTAATTTATTTTTTAAAATAAATTTTACAATCTTAAAATCCAATTCAGAGTCTATATCAAAAGATTTTTCGGGACGCATCTTATACAAACCTGTATATTTATTTATTAAATTTAATGATTTAATTAAATTTTCTCTTCTCCAGATATAAATTGAAGCATTTAAATCGAATACTTTAGGCGACTGCTGTCTGCTATTAATTTTTCTTTTATTTTTACATACGATCTTAATTTTATTTTTATTAATTATAACTTGATTAAAAAACGGATTTTTTTTTGCAATAGACCCACTCACTAAATTTTTATATTTTGAATTTAAAAAAAAATTAATAGCATTTGAAATATCATTTACACTTCTCAGTGGCGAAGTAACATCTAAATCAACGATTATATCAAATTTACATCGGTATTTGTTTTCTGTTTCAATAAGAGAATTTTTAATTACATCAATTTTAGAAACATTATCACCTGAAAGTTTTTTTTTTCTTTTTAGGAAAAAAACATTATGACTATTTGCAATTTTTTTAATTAAACTAGAATCTGAATTAACTGTTATTTTATCAAAATATTCACTTTTTAAAGCCTGTTTTAGTGTTATTAAAAATAAAGGCTGATTATTAATTATTTTTATGTTTTTATCTTTAAGTCCTTTTGATCCTTTTCTTACACATATGGTGCATAAAATTTTTTTACTCATCAATGTATTAAATATTATAACTATTATTTGTATATTTAATTAAGTTTTCTTTCTTACTAAACCATTCGATTGTTTTAATTAAACCTTCTTCTAGACTATGAGCATTATTCCATTTAATTAGTTTTTTTATTTTTCCATTATCACATCTAAGTCTGTTTACTTCACTTTCTTTTGGTCTTAATCTTTTTTTCTCTACATTTATTTTTACATTTCTAGAAGTAATATAATTTATTTTATTTATTAATTCTCTAATTGATATTTCTTTTCCACTTCCTACATTTAGAATCTGACCTATACATTTATTAGACTGATGAATTTTGTAGAATGCATCACATAAATCATGAACATAAGTAAAATCTCTAGTTGTATTAATGTTACCAATTTTAATCTTTTTTTTATTTAATATTTGCGAAATTATAGTTGGTATTACTGCTCTAAAAGATTGTCTAGGCCCAAATGTATTGAAAGGTCTTATTATTTTTATTGGTGAATTGAATGATAAATTATAACTTAATGCTAATTGATCAGCTGCGATTTTACTTGCAGCATAAGGAGATTGAGCGTTAACAAGATCATTTTCAGAAAGTTTATGTTTATAGGCTGTTCCATACACTTCACTTGTAGATGTAATAATTATATTTTTTATTTTATGATTTTTAGCAGCCTCCAAAACATTATAAGTTCCCTCAACATTGGTTTTAACATAAGCTGAGGGTGAAACATAAGAGTAAGGTATCCCAATCAGTGCCGCTAAATGTATTACTGATTTACATCCTTTCATGGCTTTATAGACTGAGTCGTAATCTCTTATATCTCCAAGTATAAATTTTATCTTATTTTTATTTGGACTATTTTCAAGCCATCCAAAATTATTTTGTATATTGTATCTATCAAATGAAAATACATTAAATTTTTTTTTAGTAAAAAATTCAGCAAGGTGTGATCCAATAAAACCATTTGCCCCTGTTATTAAAATATTGGTGTTGTTTGATTTCATAAGCAAATATTTATATTCTCTGACATGACATAAATCAAACAATATTAAGCTTTAAAAGATGTATCTTATAATTGTTTGTAATAATTAGTTTTTAAATTAAATAGAGATAATAAATAAAATTGATCTTAAAATAATTAATTAAAATGAATAAAAATAAATTTACAGTTGTTATTGTCACTTATAATAGACCAAAAGAATTGTTAATTTCATTGAATTCAGTAATTAATCAAAAATTTCAGGCTTCAGAAATAATAATAATAAACAATCATAAAACAAAAATAACTAAAAATATCTTAGGAACAAGCTTAAAGAGTATAAAAATTATTAATTCAAAAAAAAATTTGTTTAGTGCTAAAGGAAGAAACTTAGGAGGATATAAATCTAATTTTGAATATATAGCTTTTTTAGATGATGATGATCAATGGAGTAACCAATATCTTCTTGAAGCTAATAAAGTAATTAATAATGAAAATCCTGACGCAATATTAACAAATGTATATAAATCAAAATCTAAAAATATGATTTTTAAAAAAGTTAAAGATTTAAATCTTCAGGAGTGCTTTGTTAGGAATCCAGGATGCATGGGATCTAATTTAATTGTTAAAAAAGAAAAATTTTTTCAAATTAAAGGATTTAATCAAAATTTTATACCAGCAGAAGATAGAGAGTTTTTGATAAGAATGCTTTTGAATAAATTTAAAATTTCAGTTTCAAAATCTAAGATTTTTTATAATGACGAAAACCCCAGTTCTATTACAAAAAATCTATCTTTAACTCTTAATGGACACTCAAACTTGATGTTGAAATATAAAAGATATATCAATCTAAAAAACAAAATGTTTATTAATTTTAAATTGAACAAATTTAAATTCTTGTTAGAAAAAAACTATCTATATAAATATTTTTATCTTTTTAAGTTAATAAGTTTTTATATTTTACAAAGATTAATAAAATGAAAGAAATAAATCTGAGACATACTTTTAGAGAAATTATTTAATTTTATAAATGTAGGAATGAGAAAAAAAATTATTTCAACTATAAAAAATATTTATCAAATTCAATCAAGAAGAAGAAAAATTCAGTCTCAATTACTAATATTATTTTCTCTATTAAACGGATTATTAGAATCTGTATCTATTGGACTTGTTCTTGTTTATGGAAATATAATTTTATTTCCTGAAAAATTGAAAACAGTTACTGAAAAATTTTCCAATATTGTTGATTTAAATTTTTTAATTTCTAGTGAAAATTTTTTATTTAATTTAACCATATTTTTTATTTTTATTGTTATTATTAGTGCTGGTCTAAGAATATTATTTGGTTATTTTCAAGCCAAAGTTGTAAATGGTTTTTTTTATGATTTAAACAATTTATTCTACAATAGTGTTTTAAAAAAAAAATATAAAGACCTAGCTGATTATAATCCTAATGAAATTTTAGCTATTTTAGGAAAACTTAATACTATAATTTATTCCTTCACAAGTATAATTTCTTTAGTTTCAAGTATAATAATTTTTATTTTCATTTTTGGAGCAATATCATTAATTAACTTTAAATTAATTTTGATTTCTTCTATTTCATTAATATTATTTTACTTTGGTGTTATAAAATTTACCTCAAAAAAAGTTAACGAAATCAGTAAAACTGAATCTTTTTTTCAAGGAAAAGCTTTAGAATTAGTAAATATATCAATTAAGAGTTTCAAAGATATAATTCTCCACGATAGTAAAAAATACTTTGTTAAAAAATTCTCAAATATTATTCAAAAAGTTTGCAATATAAGGGTTGTTTCTTTTGTAATTGCAGATGCCCCTAGAAACATAATCGTTCCTGCAATTTTGGTTATTTTAATTATATTTACATTTAATTACTCAAAGAATTATGATTTGACAACTTTACTGCCAGAAATTGCGGCACTGATTTTTGCTATTCAAAGAATTATACCAATTATAAATGCAATTTTTAATTCTGTAATTGCAATAGCATCAGCTTATCAAACAAATGAGGATGTTTTTATATTTATTAAAAGAAATGAAATTTATAACTTAGAAGGGAAAGAGTTAGAGAATAAAATAAATCTGGAAAAAAAATTCAATTTTTTGAAATCAATTGAAATCAAAAATTTAAGTTTTGCATATGAAAAAAATAAAAATATTTTATCTTCATTAAATTTAAAAATTAATAAAGCTGAGAAAATTGCAATTACAGGTTCAAATGGATCTGGAAAAAGTACATTTGTTAATATTTTAATGGGTTTTTATGAAGATTATAGAGGCTCTATCTTTGTTGACAATAATAAGTTGAACGAAAAAAATTTAAAATATTGGCAATCAAAAATTTCATACGTACCACAAAAACTATTTTTATTTGATGATACAATTAAAAATAATATAACTCTTGGTCAAGATATTAATTATTTTGATGAAAAGAAATTTAAAAAAGCAACCATGATATCAACCGTGAATGATTTTGTTGAAAAGCTTGATGAAAAATATGACACGCTTGTCAAAGATGAAGGAACCAGATTCTCTGGTGGACAAATTCAAAAAATAAGTTTAGCAAGAGCTATATATTTTTCTAAAGAAATATTAGTTTTAGATGAGTTTACCAATCAAATAGATAAGGAGTCTGAATTAAAAATTATAGAAGATTTATTTTTTGAATTTAAAAATTCAACTATTATTTTAGTCACCCACAATGAAAAAATTAAAAAATTATGTAGAGAGGTAAATTTAAGTAAAATATATAATCACTAAATAATTTAAATTATGCCCAATCCTAGCAAAGAGCTTTTCTATTTATCTGCTTATAAATTTTTAAATAAAAAAAAATACAGGAAAATTTTAGATGTTGGTTGTGGTCACTTACATTTATATCATAATATAAATACAGAAGAGTATTATGGAATTGATATTCTTGATTATAATTTGAGAATGGAAAAAAATGCATTCTATAAAAAAACAAATTTTAACAATTATAAAACAGAAAAAAAATTTGATTTAATTGTTATTCATAATACTATTAATTATAATGGAGATTATGATGTCAAAGAATTTGAAAATAATCTTAAAAAGATTAATTATATGCTAAATGATAATGGTTATTTATCTTTTAACTTTGGACATTTAAATAAAGGTGTATACGAAAAAATTGATCAAATTATAACTAAAGAACATACAAAATATGGTTTTATTATAGTTGAAAGCTTTAAATATGGACTGTTTCATTTTGCAGTAAATAATTTCATTTATAAAATTATTTTAGCAATAATTAAAATTTTTCCTATTTTAGAAAGAAACCATATGGGGCAAAAATTTAAGTATTTTCTCCTAAAAAAAATAAAAACTTTATAGTTTGGATGAAAATAATATTTGATATTGGGTGCAATGAGGGTCAAAACATTGAATATTTTTTAAATAAAGCTGATTACGTGGTCGGTATTGAGGCAAATCCTTTTTTAATAAATAATATCAGAAAAAAATTTAAAAAAGATTTAAGAAAAAAAAAACTTTTTTTAGAAAATATTGCTTTATCCGAAAAAAATACTAATTCTATTTTTTATATTAATAAAAAAAAAAATTATTTAAGCCAATTAGAAAAACCTAAAAATATTTTAGATTATAAAAAAATTGATATTAAATAATTTTTTTTTTTATTAATATAAAAAATAGAATTAG
>MDTA01009391.1_pt1 | contig 14742 bp, 12 predicted proteins | sample 811151 | NCBI WGS metagenome assembly MDTA01 (sample SAMN05326648, study PRJNA326480) | marine metagenome | isolation source: seawater | place: Indian Ocean: South | collected 2010 | reverse complement strand
CCACCCTGCATAAGGCTTGAATAGGTGCTGAGATCAAGTCCGCCCTTGGCCTTGTCTGGATTATGGCAACTCAGGCACTTGTCTGCAAGAATGGGGCGGAGATGGTCGTCATAGGTTACTTTTTCCGCACCATTGGCAAGTGGAGTGATAAATACCAAAATGAATAGCAGCACTACCAGAATGGATGAGGTCTTGCTTAATTTGGTTGAGGAATCCCAGAAGATTTCTGCGGGTGGTAAGGCCGTTGCTGTGTGATTCACCTGTCTAGTGGTTAAAGATAAATTCCTTGGCATTGAGCAATGCCCAGAAGACATCCTCAAGATCCTGCTGAATTTTTTTGGGATCTTTGTCTATTTTCGACAATAACTGGCTAAGCTCAGTGTCTGTAGGCAGACGGCTGAATGTCCTAATGTAAAGATTTTCAATGATATGTTCCGGGGATTTGCCATTGGCTAGCATTGTCGCTACGACCTTTCCGCTGGTGATTCTGCTGCCTGTGGCATCGCCGTTAATCAAGTGGAGTGCCTGTCCTAGATTGGGTTCCATTTTGATTTCACATGAGCAAACTGTCTTACGCTCGGCACGGCCAAATGTTCTGAGGAAGTAACTAGAAACGTTGCCGTCGGCGATTTGGACTGCACGCGCACCGAGCGGCAGTCCCCTGAACTTGTTCTTTGTGTCTGTGGCTTGGCTTATAGCATCCAACATAACCTCTGCACGTAATCGCCGTATGGAGCCATGTGAAAAGTTGTTGTTATCTCCCTGGTTGCTTTCATTAACTCGAGTTGAGAGTTGGTATGTACGAGATGTGCAGATGTCGCGTATTAGTCTTTTGAAGTCATAATTGTAATCAGTAAACCGCTGTGCGAGGGCATCAAGTAGCTGAGGGTTTGATGCAGGGTTACTGATACGGACATCATCAACCGGATTAATAATGCCAATGCCGAAGAAGTGAGCCCAGACAATATTGGCCAAATTGCGAGAAAAGAATGGGTTTTTAGAGGACGCCATCCATTCCGCGAGGATCTCTCGCCTGTCCTGACCAGATTTAATCTCTGGCTTTTCTGCTCCGAGGAAAACAGGTTCCATTACCCTACCGCCAACAGGGTGTTTCATGTCGCCGTTTGAACGGTTATAGACAATGACTTCGCGCGGGTCCTGAGCTCTTTTACGGCCGATCTGAGAGAAAAATGCCGCAAATGAATAGTAGTCATCCATTGTCCAGCGGTCAAAGGGGTGATTATGGCATTGTGCACATTGCAGTCGCATGCCCATAAAGACCTGAGCCACATTTTCAGAAAGTTTAAGTGTGTCCCGTTCAATCTGGTAATAGTTTGTGGAGGGGTTGGTGAATGTGCCTCCTGTTGAAGAAAGCAGTTCCTGAACAATCTTGTTGAAAGGCACATTGTTGGCGATGCGTTCTTGCAACCAATTGTAATAGAGTAGCGTAGCCTTATAGCTGACTTGATTGTTTGGATTAGTTCGAATTTGTAAAAGCTCTGCAAACTTCATCACCCAGACTTCGGTGAATTCTTTGCGCGCTAGGAGTTTGTCTACAAGTGCCTTGCGTTTGTCGGGCGATGAATCAGCAATAAACGTTCGGAATTGTTCTTCATCAGGAAGTGTTCCTGTAATGTCGATTGTGGCTCTGCGAAGAAATTGTTCGTCAGTGCACAAGTCAGAAGGGATGATGCGTAATTTGTGCAGTTTTCCGGCCACTAATGGATCAATGTAGTTACCAGAAGGAAACTCAGGTTGACTGTATTTGAGGTCTTTTGGAATGACGATAGCCTGTGCGCCCACTGTGAATGTGGCAAACCGAGCCATAACAAATGCTTCGCCTCGGTTACCAGCTGTGACCATTCCATCCTGCTCAATAGAAGCAGTAGGGGAGTTGTTTGACTCAAAGACGGCGAGTGAGGTGACATCTCTGGTGGTATCGTCAGAATATGTTGCAATTGCAATGAACTGTTGCTTGGATCCTCTGCCTTCCAATACGACCTGCTCCGGGTAAATATTAAGGGCGACTGGGGTGGCGATTGCCTTGTCATCATCAGGAGCCCCTGAGGTAAGCCAATTGCGCAAAGTTTGGTAGTATTCACTTTTGCTGCTAAAGAGTGTGCCTCCGGTGTGGGGGACCGCCCCGATCGCTTTTTCGATCAATAGGCTTTCTTCGGGAATGGCAAGGTTGATCCTCCTACTTGTTAGTTCGCGAGTGATCCGGTGGTAATCACCTGCTGGATCATAGCCGAAAAGGGAAAGCATGAAGCCGTCCTGACCGCGTGCAGAGCCATGACACGAACCATTGTTGCAGTTGGCGCGCATAAAAATTGGCATGACATCAAGTCGAAAACTGATTGGCCTTTCCACTGTTGATGATTGGACTTGGATGGGTGTGGTTGCCTGTTTGCCATGAAAAGAGGTTTCCAAGGTTGTTTCACCGTCGGATCTGGGGCGTAGAAGGTTTCCTGCCACACTTACAAGTGTGGTGTTTTGTGGTTTGAAGGTAACCTTTCTGGTGATGTCCCTTGTGGTGCCATCCTGATAGCTGGCAATGGCAACGAGGCGTTGCAAGTCAGCATTGGAGGTGAGAGAAACAGTAGGTGGGTAAACGGCTATTGAGAGGAGACCTTCTGCATCTGCAGGGGAGGTAATGTCTTCAGGGGCTTTGTCTACAAGGATGATTCCATCAGGCCACTTGGCACCTTGAGTCACCCAGGCGGTTAATTGCGCACGCTGCTCAATACTCACTGGGGCGCCCTTTGGAGGCATAATATCATCATCATCATGTGCAAGGGAAATGCGGGTGAGTAATTCACTTTCCGCGGGATTCCCGGGTGTAATGCCTGGGCCTGAGTCACCACCTTTAATCGCTGCTTCAAGCGTGCTCAGGTCAAGGTTTCCTTTTTGCTTTGTGCTGCCGTGGCAACTGATACAGCGGGTCTCAAGAAGAGGCTGAATGTCCCGATGAAAATCAGTTCCGCGTGCTGCCGCAGTGAGAGAGGCAAGGAGAAGGATAAATAAGATCGGGTTCATTTATTTTTCGCTTCTAGGCGTAGCTTTTCCAGCCGGGAAAGTGGTTTCTTTGTTGGTGGGGCTTTCGCCACGGTGGCGGGTTCTGTTTTTTTCTCAGGAGCCGGGGTTGGTTTTGGTGCTGGTTTTTTGGGAGGAGGATCAATACGCAGGACTCCTCCATGACCAACATTGTGGGGGATGAATGTATTTGCAGCGGGAATGGTAAGATGGCAGAAAAGGTTCTTGTGTTGTCCTTTTGGGCTGTCTGGGGCAATGGTGACAGGAAAGCTAATTTCTGTTGTCGTCTTGTCGATTTCGATTTCCGGAGCAACTACCTTCGCGGGAAGTCCTAGCAACTTGACTTTGGCTTTGCCTTCGAACGGGGTGGCTTGGGTTAATTTGCAGAGTACCTGTCCTTCTTTGCCCTGTTCCACAGCAGCCATTTCGATTTTTATTCCTAGATAAGGTTCTGCGACGGTGAGCGGGATGAGTTCTGAACTAGCAAGGATTTGGCCGTTACCAGCATCAGCTTCCGCCATGACGGCAAGGTGCCATGTGCGCAGGGTTGCTCCACTATTGGCAGTGAGTGTGTAGGTGATTTCATTTTCCCCTTTGGGAATTTGGATGGTTGGTTGTGAACTGATACCCGGTGGATGCCAGAGGTGACGAAGCGTGATTGCAGCATCAAAGCCTTCCTGACGGTTTACCTTGACGCGCAGTCCCAAGGTTCCGTTGCGCACCAATGGGACCTTGGGGGCTTCGACATTGATTTCAAAGGGAAGCTTTTCGACAACGGCAACAGCAAATTTGGGAGCCTTGCTCTTGTAATAAACGGTGTTGTTGGGCTGTCCAAGTACGAAGTCAAGGGGTTGAGCAAAAGAGCCGCTAATCTTTTTTTCCGGGTCGGAATGCCTGCCAATAAGGTCGACAAGTGCACCCTGAATTGGGGCATCGGCAGCGGCCTCAAAGAGAAGAACACCTGAGTTCACACTTGTGTGCATGGGGTTGGTCTTCAAGCTGACTCCCTCGGGTAAACCTTGTGCATCGAGAAGCAGTTCGCCACCGAAGTTTGACCGTGCGGCATTAATCCTTGTTGCAAACCGGTTACCTTGGGCAACATAAATCATTTGTCGGGACTGGTAATCTGCTCTGCCGAAGTAGGGGATAGACAGAGAAAGGGATGGGGATATCGGCTGGGCCTCGACACGATAGACATATCCGCTTCCACCTTTTTTCAGGTGGTCACGTACCCGCAAAGTGAATTCCCCGTCAACAGGTGCTGTGAAGTCGATCTTGCTGTCTTGTAAGCCGCTGTCGTCATCATTACTGATGATGTGTTTCTTGTCCGGTCCGTAGATATTCAGGACAGTATCTACAGGAGAGCCGATTGATTTCGCATGGGCGTGGAAAATAAATCGCTGGCCTTTCTTAGCGTTAAAGTGAAACCAGTCCTGATCTCCGTCTTCATTGATGATCCCGTTAAATGCGGCAGGCAAAGCCACGGTTGTAGGCGAGGCTTGGGCAAGGCTGTTGTTTGGCTCTGCTTCCAGAATGTTTGGAAATGGGGAAACCCTAATAGGATTCGGAGCTGGAGAAAGCAGACCATCAGCCTCGGCTCGGATCATGAATATTTCATCGGAGTCAGATGGCAGAGTGACTGTTCTGGTGCTATCACCACCAGGATCACCTATCAGTTTTACATCAAGGTCAGTTCCTGCTTGGCCGCCTTCAGGATAGGCTGCCGAAGGTCTTGGAAATGCGCCAATATGAAGCCTGTATCTGCAGTTTGCATTACCCGTGTAGGAACTCTCCCGAATTTGTATGATGTAATTCCCATCAGTAGGAGCAATAATCGACACGAAACTGTCCTGAAGTAGTAACGAGGTGTCGTCTGAAGCTGCAAGCTCGAAGCGCTCGCTGTTTAGAATCGCGAGATAGGGGTCATAAAAAGCACCGGCTAGGCGTATGCCCTCCACTTCTGCGCTAATGCGTTGGCCTTTCTTTGCGTTGATCACATAGTAATCAACGTCTTCATTTTCCAGGGCACCTTCAACAGTGCCATTCATTTGGACAGGCTGGGGGCTGGAGAAGTCACTGTTTGGTTCTTTCTCCGGCAGACTTCCAAATTGCCCGATCCAGAAACTTTTTACAAAGGATAGGCCGCTTTTGGTACGAATGCGCATAAGGTGTTCACCCAGCTTGGCATCTTTGGAAATAGTGACCTTGGTTTTCACATGCTTTGGGCCAAGTATTTCTATGGGGCCAAAAGTGAACCCTTGAGAATAGGTCATGACTTCCACGGCGTCGTTGAGTCGGTCGCCGTGAAAGTTCAATTCCATTTCCGAAGCGCGCTGACCACCTCGGGGAAGGATGTTGCTAAGCAATGGGCTGGAAGCAAATGTGGTCTGTATAAGAATTGCTGGAAACGCAAGTGTAAGAAGAAGGCAGAGTAGTTTCATCTCTGATGCAAGATGTCTAATGCCTGAATCAGGCAACGATGTCACTGATAACCTTACCTCCATCAACAATTTCAACAGGTCTAGCGCCAGGCGCCATTAGCTCCTTGTCCGCAATAATGCCGAGTTGCTTGTAGACCGTCGTTGCAAGATCTTCCGGGAAAACCGGATCCTCCTCGGGTTCGGTGGCCAAGGCATCAGACTTACCGTAAACCACGCCTTTTTTCAAACCACCTCCGGCAAGCAGACCGCTGAAAACCTTTGGCCAGTGGTCGCGACCAGCAGTCTTATTGATTTTTGGTGTGCGGCCAAACTCAGAGGTGAGCATCACCAGAGTGGAGTCTAGCAAGCCCCGCTCTTCAAGGTCGCGAATCAGTCTTGCATATGCCTGATCAAGGGGTGGTGCCTGTCCTTCAAATCCGCGTTTGACGTTGTCATGGTGATCCCAGCTGCCGTAGGTAAGGGAAACAAAGCGGACCCCTGACTCGACAAGGCGACGGGCCAGTAACATGCGCTGTCCTGCTGCATTCCGGCCATATTCGTCCCGAAGCTTTGCGGGTTCCTTGTTGATATCAAAGGCTTCACGCGCCTTTTGTGAACTGATCAGGCTGTAGGCCCTTTGATAAAAAGTATCCATTGCATCGAGGGCATCGGATTTTTCGGCTGCTCTAAAATGCGAATCTACGGTTTCGAGAATGGACTTGCGCTTGGTAAAGCGAGACTCGTCAATTCCACCGGGTAATGCTAGATCACGGACAGTGAAGTTTCCGTTAGCCGGATCACTGCCAAGACTGAAAGCGCCATAGGCAGAACTTAGGTAACCGCTACCAGCATATTCGTTAGGCTGGTTGGGAATACAGACGTAGGGAGGGAGGTCTGCGCGTGGCCCGAACTCGTGGCTGACGACACTACCAAAACTCGGGTAGCTTAGAGCTGGGCTCGGCTTGTAACCGGTGAACATGTTATGAACACCACGTTCGTGGGCAGCTTCCCCATGAGTCAGAGAATTCAATACGACGAGTTTATCGGCAATGGCTGCGGTGTTCTTGAAGTTAGGGCCGAATCGCGTCCCTACAATCTTGGTGCCAATGGATTTGAGCGGACCACGATATTCAGTTGGGGCATAGGGTTTGGCATCAAAGGATTCTTGTTGAGCCATTCCGCCGGGAAGGAAGATGTGAATCACGGACTTGGCCGGTCCTTCCTTGGATTCGTAATGCTTCTGTGCGGCATTTGCCTCCATGCGGAGCAGTTCGGGTAACGACAGGCCAAGTCCGCCGACAAGCCCTACATGCAGAAAATCCCTGCGACTGGACATTAATGGGCGGATATGAAAGTTGCTGCCACATCCTGAGTAATTTTTAGTCATGATTTGCCTTAGGTTAGTTATTAATCAGAAAACCTGTTGAAATATTAGCAGTGCCTTCTTGTGCGTCAAGGCTCACAGAAACTTACTACCAGCTTCATTCTCTGCTAGATGTATGAATTTCGCGCAAGAAATCTCACGTATTTAATAGGGAAGAATCCTGTTCCGTTTAGACTCCTCCTTAATTGACATGGAATCTCGATATCCGATCCCGTGGAAGGCCTAGAAGAAAAACGTCGATCCTTCAAGCTTTCGAGCGTTTTCTTCAAGGCGGCTTCGATCGGCTAATGCGCGACTTTTCTTGCCTTTTTCGCTAGATACTGAGTCGCCGGGCTTTGTACGGGCACGCTTGTCCAAGGCATGGCGCCATCGGTCTTCATTTGTAGATGCACGCAGCGTGACCCATATCGCTGCCGAACAACAAGCAAAGAGGGTAAGGCCGATAATCACAATAATAGACATAATTGGCTCATTCTTAATACAGCCGAAGTGTGTCATTATAAATGAATTACCAATATTTACAAAGCTTTCCTAATGTTAATGTCCAGTGCGTCAATAGGGACTTTATTATTGGGGGGGGCGAATGGTCGATCAGACGGACTGTCTAGAAAAAAACCAAGCCTCGGATCCCCAAGGCTTGGTTCGGTAATTTGAGCCGTCGCTGGATGCCTTTAATCAAGCATCAGAGGCTGCTTCGGTAGCTGCTTCTAGGACGGGTTCATCATCGGTTGCCACAAAAAGGTCAACCCATGATATATATGCCATTGGCGCTGAATCACTTGGGCGAGCCCCTAGTTTGGTGATTCTTGTATAGCCCCCGACACGCTGGGCAGAAGCTGGCGCCACTTCCGCGAAGAGTTTTTTGACGGCCTCTTTTTGCCTAAGGAATGCAAAGGCGCGCCGGCGGTAGTGCACCGCTTTGGCTGTTTCACCGGACTGCTCTGCAAGCAGTCCTTTTTTACCATATGTGACCAGTTTTTCGGCAACAGGGCGCAATGCCTTTGCCTTTGCCAGGGTAGTACGGATTTGTCGGTGCTCAATAAGGCTACAAGCCTGGTTGGCAAGCAAGGAGCGTCGGTGCGCTTTGTTGCGCTGCAATTTACTGGTTTTGCGTCGGTGTCTCATGGCCAGTTATACAATTAGCTGGGTTGGCAGGAATTGCTTAGAATGATGTTTCTGTGGCAGGGGGGATCGTGATTATAGGCTCTTGGACCTTTCACGCAACGCGAATCTCTGCCTGTTATCTCTTTGTTCAGTCCTCAAGGTTTGCTGCGATCAGATCCTCTAGCCCGGGACCCTGTGGTTCCGGCATATGCAAAGTGCCGGCCAGAATGGACGGGTCAAGCAAGCTTGTGTCGAGTTGCATGCCAAGTGAGAGCCCCAATTCTTGGAGCTTTTCTTTGATTTCGTTAAGGGATTTTTTGCCGAAGTTGCGATACTTAAGCATTTCTGCTTCTGATTTCAGTGCTAGCTGTCCTACAGAGGTAATATTGGCGTTGTTCAGGCAATTTGCCGCACGAACAGAGAGTTCTATCTCGTTTACGCTCATGTTGAGCAGCTTGCGAAGTTCCGCATTTTCCTCACTTTCAGCTTCCGGCTTGTCCTCAAACTCCACCTGATTGTCATCATAGTTAACAAACACATCAAGGTGATGCCGCAGAATAGCGGATGATTTGGTCAGTGCATCGTGGGGTTCAATGCGACCGTCAGTCCATATCTCGAGAATGAGTTTGTCGTAGTCGGTGCGCTGCCCGACGCGGGTGTTTTCCACACCGTATTTGACTCGTGTGACCGGTGAAAAAATGGAATCAATAGGAATGACGCCAATGGGCATGTCCTCGCGCTTGTTTTCATCACCAGTTGCAAAACCGCGCCCGACACGCACTTCCATTTCGCATTCGAAGGTCATGTTGCGGTCAAGTGTGCAGATATGCTGGTCTTTGTTTACCACTTCATACTGGGCGTCCTCGGTAATGTCCGCTGCAGTAACCTCACCGGACTTGGTGACTTTGAGGTCCAGCATTTTAGGTTCCTTGTTCTCGAAGTGCTTGAATTTTACCTTTTTCAGATTGAGTACAATGTCAGTAATGTCTTCAAGGACACCGGGAAGGCTACCAAATTCATGCTGTGCTCCCTTGATTTTCACCGATGTGATGGACGCACCTTCTAGGGAGGAGAGTAAGACACGGCGAAGAGAGTTGCCTACAGTGTGGCCATAACCCGCATCAAAAGGCTCAGCTGTAAAGCGGGCATAGGTTTCGGTAGAGTTATCGTCTTTGGTAAGGCGATCCGGCATTTCAAACCGGGCTAATCGGACTGGCATTGTTTTTTTTTCTTTTTTGCCGGGTTCCCCCTGGCGAGTGTGGTGAACAGGACTGGCTTTTGATGTCCGGCACCCAGGGACCAACGGCAGATTTTATGACTCGCGGGCCGCAACAATCGGGTAGAATTATCCATTTGCAAGGAGGAAAATGCCGCAAAATCCAGTGCATTGCCTAATTGATGATGCGGTTAAAATCAGCTCTTCTGGCTTGTAGTTCCTGTTGCGTTGTCCGTGATGGCTGTTTGCTGATGGGGGCTTTTTCTCCGTTGTGCCACTTCCCACAGGTATAGTAAGCCGACCCAATAGGTAAAAGTTTCACGGAATTCTGAGATATTGTTTAAAAGGCTGCCGTTGTTGTTGATGCCAGCATTTTCCAGTGCGTGAGCTAATTTGCTGGTGAGTAGTCCACAGAGGAGTGTCAGGGCTGAGTGAATGTCTGGCACGAGTGACTGGATTTTTACGGGTAAGCGTTTCCTTACAAGAGGTATCAGGATGAAGATTACTACCGATCCGCCATCGACAATTTTTTTTAACCAGCGAGTGATGTTTCCCTGATTGTGGATATTGAAGTATTCGCCACTTGGACGCTGTGTGCCGGTTAGCAGACTCCAGTAGTGGTCTCCCCAATCAATTTCCTCCATAAAAAGGAACAGAGAGGCAAGGGTTCCCAAACGCCAGAACCATTTCCAGTGATTGCAAGGTTCACTGCGTGCCGTTCGCCAGCAAAGCAGGGCGCTGAGTAAAAGCAGAATGTTTTGCGTGTTCTCAATCAAGCCGAATTCACGCTGAAAAGCAGGGCTTGTGATGCTCTGGAGAAACTCGATTCCTGAGAAGTAAAGGGCAATGAGAATCAGAGTGAGGCAACTTGGAAAGACTGCATAAAGCAGAACGCGTCTCTTGTCATTGAACATTAATTTGAATTAGGGCTCACGTCAGCGAGTGGGAGACAAGGTTTGTGTAAGCTCCATATTAAGAGGTATCGCTTTTGTGATATATGCGCCCATACGTTAGAGAATGTGCGCAAAAAAGCCCATAGAGCTGTAACGCCAAAAGCGTGAATGAAATGACGCTCTGAGGCAGGCGAAGATTGGATGCATAGGGATCAAGTTCATTCTTATCCTGCGCTCCGGCTAGCTTTATGAGAGCATTTGCAAAGCGCTACTGGAAAAGTCCAGTAACGGAAAATAGAACTGATCCGTAAAATCAGGGTGAGTACGCCGTATGGCCTCACTCTCGCTGATTACCAATTCTGTGACCTACCTTGTCCGAATTTGCTTTGGAAGCCAAGCTCGGGGGCAAGTTCTGAATACCCATGATTCAAGTCCCACCAAATGCTTTTGCCTGCGAAGTCGGAGCGGAAGCTTCCCTTGTATGTTGCAAATGGGAAGGTGGCGAACTCGTAAACACCATAGCCAGCACGAACCAATGTGCGATAGCTACCTTTAATGATTCCATAGCTAGCTGCATGGATAGAACCTTGGTCTTCGTTTACGCGCGACCAAGTCGAGGGTATTTCATTGATGCCATAAACAATGTTGGCCACCGCACGGGAGAGCTTATGGATGCGTGTTTGCTTCCCTCCTGGTGGGGATTGAATGTCTGCAAAAGATGAGCTCGTTACGAGCATGCAGGTGGCAAAGGCGAAAATGATCAGCTTTTTCATGTTTTGGATGACTTAAACTAGGTTGGGGAGGGAAACTTTGACAACACTAAATTTCGAAAAAAACGCGCATTTTCACTGATTCGACACCCTTTGGCCCTCAAATTCGGTTAATTTAGCGAAATTGGTTTGCATTTGGCGTTGCGATTGACCCTTGTCTTTCCTATTGTGCGCGCCGCATGAATGAGCAGGTTCAAACATTGGTCGACGCAGGTCGGCTAGATTCCCAAATAGGTGAGAAAATTTCCAATCTTGAGCCGGGGACATATTGTCTTCATAAAAGCTGGGGGCCTGGAACGGTGAAAGAATGGGATTTGTTTGGTGATCGGCTGGTGATCGATTTTGAAAAAAAGCCGGCTCATGCCATGAAATTGCAGTTTGCTGCCAATTCCCTTGATGTTTTGGGGGCGGACCACATCATGGCCAAGTTCGCTGCTGACCCAGAAGGCGTGAAACAACTGGCTACTGATGAACCTGTAGAGTTTGCGAAGCAGGTCTTGAGCAGTTTTGGGGGGGCAATGTTTCTTGATAACTGGGAAGACGAGATAAAAGGGCGGATTGTTGCCGATGAGAAATATCGCAGTTGGTGGGAGTCGGCAAAGCGGCAGATTCGCTCCGATAATCGATTTTTATTGCCTTCGAAGAGAAATATTCCTTTTGAGCTTCGGGATGAGAGCCTGTCTGCAGGGGAGGCGTTGATTGGTGATTTTGAAGCGGCTAAGGACATTAAGGCAAAAATAAAGGTCCTGGAAAACCTGCGTAAGAATCTGGATGCCTTTGAGGAGCCCGCGATTGAGTTAGAGGACGTGATTAATATGGCGAGTTCAACCGCAACAGTTGCGATCAAGAAGACCCCGGGAGTGGCAATTGAGTTGTTGCTGGCGCGTGATGGATTGGTGGCAGACATCGAAGGGATGGAAGATGCCGGCAGGATGGCGGTTGTTGATGTGCTGCGTGAACACACTGGAAGATTTGCAGAGATTCTCAAAGGCATGGGGGTAGCCTGCCAACGGCAGGTATATATGTTAGCTCGAGAAATTTTTGGAGAGGATGAGTGGGTAGGAAAGCTGATACTTGCCCTCGAGGGAGCCGGAACCAGAGCGATTGCAGAAATTGCAAAGTATATCCATGAGAATGGTAAGGGCGATGAGCTTACCAGAAAGCTTGCTGCTGGGCTTCAGCAGCGCAGTCTCGGGGTAGAGGTTTTGGCATGGATTTGTAAAGAGCGTAAGGGCTTTGCTGCTGAGGTGTTTAGTGATGCGGGGGTTTCGGCGGCAATTATCGCAGCGCTTGAAAGGGACCACCTAGACGAATCGACTCCAAAGACAAACCGGCTGCATGACCTGTTGATGGATGACAAGGAACTGGTTCCTGACTTACTAGAGGGAAGTGATACAGCCGAGATTCGGCACTTTATGCGGCGGGTTCAGTCGACTCCGGTCTTTGAGGGATTAAATAAGAATTCCCTTCTGGCACGTATCGTTAAGGTGTTTCCTTCTGTGGAAGACCTCATTACTGGAGAGAAGTCTGAAGATAAAGAGGAGGCAACTCAGCCTGCCGGGGTAATCGTTTCATGGGAAAGTCTTCAGCAGCGGCGTGACAAGCTTGATGATATCATCAATAAGAAGATTCCGGAAAACTCCAAGGAAATTGGTATCGCGAGAGAATATGGTGATCTAAAGGAGAATTTTGAGTTCAAGGCGGCCAAGCAGCAACAGGCGGTATTGATGCGCCAGAAGGCAGAGCTTGAAGCCGAGATAGCAACGGCTAGAGGAACGGATTTCTCAGAGGCTGACGGGTCAGCCGTCGCAGTCGGGACCATTGTTGAGCTTGAGGACATAAGCTCCGGAGGAAGCGAGACGGTTACCGTTCTCGGGGCATGGGACACTGATATCGATAAGAGTATCGTTTCGTATCTTTCGGCAATGGGAGCGATCCTGCTTGGGAAAGTGGAAGGTGACGAGCTCGAACTTCCCACTGAAAGGGATGGCGAAAGTCGTCAGGTGAGGATTTCATCCATTAAGCCTTATGTCGGCTAGCTTAGTTCATGACAGAAAGTAATGTTCATAATGAGCGTGCATTCTGTCTAATTTTTCCAGAGGTCTCATTCACAATCCTTTTTAATATCCTTAATAAGCAACATGTCTAATACCACCATAACGGCCGTTAAGGGCCGAGAAATTATCGATTCACGAGGCAACCCAACCGTTGAGGTAGATGTGCATCTTAATGGGGGGGCTGTGGGTCGTGCGGCAGTGCCAAGCGGAGCCAGCACCGGTGAGCATGAGGCTTGGGAATTAAGAGATGGAGACAAAGCTCGTTACCGAGGTAAGGGAGTGCAGAAGGCGGTCTATAATGTGAATTCAAGGATTGCCGATGCATTGATTGGAAAAGATGCAGCCGATCAGGAGGGGGTTGATCAGGCGATGATTGAGCTGGATGGAACAGCCAATAAGAAGGAGCTTGGCGCCAACGCGGTGCTAGGCGTATCTCTTGCCAATGCCAAGGCTGCGGCAAGTGCTGGTGGGGTGCCGCTGTATAAATATTTGGGGGGTGATGAGGCGGTGACATTGCCGGTGCCGATGATGAACATTATTAACGGCGGGGAACACTCAGACGCCCCGATTGATTTCCAGGAATTCATGATTATTCCCAAGGGGGCTCCGAGCTTTTCCGAGGGGTTGCGCTACGGTGCCGAGATTTTTCACGCGCTCGCTGACGTTCTTCATGATCGTGGGTTGTCTACCGCTGTCGGAGACGAGGGGGGATTTGCTCCTAATCTGAGCTCTGCAGATGATGCGCTAGAGGCTATCGGTATTGCAGTGGAGAAGGCGGGTTACAGTTTGGGAGAGCAAATTGCCATTGCTCTTGATGTGGCTTCGAGTGAATTTTATGACGCGGAGAAGGGATTGTATGTGTTTAAGAAATCTGATGGGTCAGAGCTTACTGCAGAGGAGCTTGTCGACTACTACGCGAAGTTGCAGGAGAATTACCCAATTATTTCCATTGAGGACGGATGCGATGAGAATGACTGGGATGGTTGGAAAATTCTCACGGAGAAGATAGGCAGCAAAACTCAATTAGTCGGGGATGATCTTTTCGTTACTAATGTGAAGTTTTTGCAGCGGGGGATAGACTCGGAAACGGCCAATTCCATCCTAGTGAAGGTCAACCAGATCGGTTCTCTCACAGAGACGCTGAATGCGGTTTCACTGGCAATGGACAATGACTACACAGCCGTTATTTCGCACCGGTCTGGGGAGACCGAAGATGCAAGTATCGCGGATATTGCGGTTGCAACCAACGCTGGTCAAATCAAGACAGGTTCCCTTAGCCGTTCGGATCGGATTGCAAAATATAACCAATTGCTCAGAATAGAGGAAGAACTAGGTGCGAATGCTGTATATGGTGGTAAACTAAAAGTCTAGGAAACTAGACTATTTATGGTAAATAAGAGATCGCGTCGCGTTCCTGACCGCCTGAACAGAAAACAGATTGGGCCAGATATCTGGCAGCGTCTGACCCGCTTGCTCGCTGCAGTTGCGTTATTGTTTTTTTGTCTGCTTATTTTTTCATTCTTTGTTCCCGAATACGAGGAGTTGAGTGTTCTTGATGAGCGCAATCAAGTCCTTCAGGAGCAATATGATGAGCTAAAAATGCTGCGGCAACGCAAACTTGAGGAAAAACAGCGAACGCTTGAGGATCCTCATTATCTTGAGGCGATCGCCAGGGACCGTTTGAATATGCAATTGCCCGGAGAAGTTATTTTCCGTGTTAATTAACACCTTGGTACAACAATAGGTTGATCGATTTTGACTGCAAGAGGCAACCAAAGTGGTTGGCTGCGGGTTGAATTTCAGTCATCTCGGCTGTGAAAAGGCTTGCCATTACGGGTGGATTGCTGGTATAGACAATGCCCGCT
>MDTA01049583.1_pt1 | contig 14743 bp, 18 predicted proteins | sample 811151 | NCBI WGS metagenome assembly MDTA01 (sample SAMN05326648, study PRJNA326480) | marine metagenome | isolation source: seawater | place: Indian Ocean: South | collected 2010 | reverse complement strand
TTTAAAAAGTAACAACCTAACTTTGGGGCGTAGCCAAGTGGTAAGGCAGCGGTTTTTGGTACCGCCATTCCTAGGTTCGAATCCTAGCGCCCCAGCCAAATATGTTTAATATATTAAATAAATTTTTAAAAAAAAAGAATAACAATATAATTTTTGAATTTTCCGAAAGAAAAAAAAAAAATAATATTGAAAAAATATTTAATGCGATTGATGACTATTCATCGACTAGCGAAATAAGATATGTAGGCGGTTGTGTAAGAAAAGTTCTGAACAATGAAAATATAGATGATATAGATTTAGCAGTTAATATTGATCCTGCCAAAGTTAAAGAGGCCTTAGAAAAAAAAGGGATTAAGTATTACGAAACAGGTATTGATCATGGAACAATTACAGCTGTAATAGAAAATGACAAATATGAAATTACTTCCCTAAGAAGTGATATTTCTACAGATGGAAGACATGCAAAAGTTAAATTCACAAACGACTGGCTAAAGGATGCCCAAAGAAGAGATTTTACAATAAATTCAATTTATTCTGATAAGTCTGGCAATTTATTTGATCCATTCGATGGAAAAAAAGATTTAAAAAATGGTAAAGTTATATTTATTGGAGATATAGAAAATCGAATAAAGGAGGATTACTTAAGAATTTTACGGTATCTAAGATTTTTTTCAATTTACAGTCAGGATGATCATAAACTTAAAGTAAAAAAAATATTAAAAAAAAATATCAAAGGTATTAAAAAAATATCTCATGAAAGGTTGCTTGATGAATTCAAAAAAATATTAAAATCAAATATTTTAGTAAAATTGTGTGATGATGAATTTTCTCTAGAAATGATTAAATTTATTTTTCCACAATTTATAAATATTGATAGTGTGAAAAAATTCAACCAGTTTAATAAAAATAGAATTAATGAAATGGATTTTTGTTTTATTCTATCTTTATTAATTATAGATGGGACAGACAACCTAGATTACTTTAATTATAAATTTAATATTTCTAAGCAGTATCAAAAAAGGATGAAATTTATCAAAAACTTTTTTTTTAATAAAAATAATGAAAATAAATTAAATACAAAAGACTTATGGAAAGTTTTTTATAAGTTTGGGAAGGAGAGTTTATTTGATGTATTAAATTATAAACTTTTTACATCTAAAAATATTGATAAAAAAATCATAGAACATTTAAACTTTTTTAAAGATAAAAGTATCCCAATTTTTCCTATCAAAGGTCATACATTAATTAAAAAATTTGGAATTCCCGAGGGTGAAAAAATAGGAGAAAATTTAAAATTGATTGAAAATTTTTGGTTAGACAATAATTTTAAGATCTCTGAAAAAGACCTAAAGAGAATAGTTAAACACTAGATATACTTAACGTCCTTAATTTCAAAATTTTTTAGGCCAGCCGGAGTATTTACTTCAACTAGATCTCCTTTAGTTTTTCCAATTAAGCCTTTTCCAATCGGAGATTTAAAATAAATTAATTTATTTTCAATATTGGCTTCATCTTTCCCAACAATTTTATAGTTTACATTTTCATTGGTATCTAAATTTATAAGATACACTGTAGATCCAAATATTACTTTTCCGTCATTTAATATTTTAGTAACATCAATTACATTAGCTCTTGCAATTATATCATTAATCTCTTCTATTCTACCTTCGTTATGTGATTGCTGTTCTTTAGCTGCATGATATTCCGCATTTTCTTTTAAATCTCCATGGGACCTTGCTTCAGAAATTGCACTCACAATTTCTGGCCTTTTTTTTTCCTTTAAAAAAGTTAATTCCTTTTTTAAATTTTCTAGTCCTTGTATGGTTATCGGTTCTTTATCCATGTTATTTCCATTTTGCTAGTGGAGGTAAGGACATTAAAATTGCCTCTGTGTTACCGCCAGTTTGTAATCCAAATTTCGTTCCTCTGTCATAAAGTAAATTGAATTCAACATATCTTCCTCTTTTTAAATACTGAATATTTTTTTCTTTTTTTGTCCATTTTTTTTGCTTCTTTTTTTCTATAATATTATTAAATATTTTTTTAAATGTAATTCCAATATCTCTTACAAAAGCAAAATCTTTTTTCCAGTTGTCTTTTTTATAATCAAAAAATATTCCCCCAATACCTCTTGGCTCTTTTCTATGAGGAAGATAGAAGTATAAGTCACACCATTTTTTAAATTTTTTATAATAATTTTTATTATGCCTATCACATGATTTTTTAAGTTCTTGGTGTAACCATTTTTTTAATTTTTCATCTTTTAAACAAGGGGTAACATCCATACCTCCCCCAAACCACCCATGAGATGTATAGATAAACCTAGTATTAAAATGTATTGCGGGGATATGAGGATTCTTCATATGCATAACTACTGATATACCAGACGCCCAAAATTTTGAACTTTTGTTTGTTCCAGGTACTGAATTTTTAAATTTTTTTGAAAGATTTCCGTAAACCTCAGAAAAATTTACACCAACTTTATCAAATACTTTACCATTTTCAAAAATTCTAAACTCTCCACCACCTTCTTTTTTATTCTTTCCTCTAGACCATTTTTTTGAAACAAATATTTTTTTTTTCCCTTCTATTTTTTCAATATCATTACAAATAAGGTTTTGAAGAAGCATAAACCATTCTTTTACGACTTTTTTTTTTACTCTATTTTGCATTTATTTTGTTTGTCTTAAACTTTCTGCCAATACAATCGCGACAGAGGTTGATAAATTTAGGGATCTTCTTTCTTTTACCATGGGTATCTTAATTTTATTTTTTAGCAATTCATGAACCTTTTTTGGCACTCCTTTGCTTTCTCTTCCAAATAAAATTGTATCATTTTTTTTAAATTTAAAGTCAGTATATAATTTTTTTGCTTTTGTAGTAACTAAAATAACTCTTTTGTTTTTTTTTGTTTTAAAAAATTCATCAGCACTTAAGTAAAACCTAATATTTTTTAAATCAATATAATCCATTACAACTCTTTTAAATCTTTTATCATTAAACAAAAAACCACAAGGCTCTATAATCTCCAAAGATGCGCCGAGACAAGAACAAGTCCTGATTATTGAAGCAGTATTTTGAGGTATATCTGGCTCATATAAGGCTATTTTTGGAGCAAAATTGGTGTGTTTATGTGTCATTCTTTCAGTGGAAATTATACTTTTTTAATATAAGAAATCATATATTAAATAGCTTTTTAATAACTAATAAATGTCAGAAAAAAAATACAAAAGAAGAGAATTTATATTCACTGCATCATATGCTTTAGGTGCTGTGGGCATTGGTGCAACAGTATGGCCATTAATTGATCAGATGAACCCAGATGCTTCTGTGAAAGCACTTGCCAGTACAGAAGTAGACATAAGCAATGTTGAAAAAGGTAAATCAATAACAGTATTATGGAGAGGAAAACCTGTTTTTATTAAAAGAAGAACAGACGAGGAAATATCGGAAGCAAGAAATGTTAAAATTGATGAATTAAAACATCCAGAGAAGGACGAAGACAGGGCGAAAGATCCCGAATGGTTAGTAATGCTTGGAGTATGTACACATTTAGGATGTGTACCTTTAGGTGATAAGGGTGAATATGGTGGATGGTTTTGCCCTTGCCATGGATCTCACTATGATACATCGGGTAGAATTAGAAAAGGACCAGCGCCAACAAATATGGAGATTCCTAAATACGAATTTTTAGACAACAATACGATTAAAATTGGATAGATAATTTATGAGCGAACATAATTACACCCCCGACTCAAAATTTGGTAAATGGTTTAATGATCGTTTGCCTCTACTAACATTAAGCAAACATCTAACAGATTATCCAACTCCTAAAAATTTAAATTATTGGTGGACTTTTGGTGGTATTTTGACCTTTTGTCTTATTACTCAGATTGTAACAGGTTTAATACTGGCAATGCACTATGTTGCTCATGCTGGATTAGCATTTAGTAGTGTTGAACATATAATGAGGAATGTAAATTATGGATGGTTAATAAGATATGTACATGCTAATGGCGCATCTATGTTTTTTTTAGCTGTTTATATTCATATTTTTAGATCTCTTTATTATGGATCATACAAATCCCCTAGAGAAATAATATGGATATTAGGGATGATCATTTACATACTCATGATGGCTGCTGCATTTATGGGTTACGTGCTTCCATGGGGGCAAATGAGTTTTTGGGGAGCAACGGTTATAACAAATTTATTTAGTGCAATACCACTGGTAGGGGAGAGCATTGTAACATGGTTATGGGGAGGTTACTCTGTAGATAATCCAACTTTAACAAGATTTTTTAGCTTACATTATCTAATACCTTTTTTAATATTAGGTTTAGTCGTGCTTCATATATGGGCACTTCATGTTCCAGGAAATAACAATCCAATAGGAATAGATTTGAAAAAACCATCTAAAGATACAGTCCCATTCCACCCATATATAGTTATAAAGGATTTATTTGCTTTATTATTATTTTTAATAGTATTTGCTTTTTTTGTTTTTTATTCACCAAATATTTTAGGACATGCAGATAATTATATTGAAGCAAATCCAATGGTCACACCAGCCCATATTGTTCCTGAGTGGTATCTTTTACCTTTTTACGCAATTTTGAGATCAGTTCCTGACAAGTTGCTAGGTGTTATTGCTATGTTTGGAGCTTTATTTGTTTTGATAATCTTACCGTGGCTTGATACATCAAAAACAAGATCTGCTATCTTTAGACCTTTGTATAAACAATTTTATTGGTTCTTGGTAATTGATGTTTTAGTTTTAGGTTATGTAGGAGCTATGCCAGCAGAAGGCACTTATCTACTTGTGGCAAGAGTTGCAACTGCTTACTACTTTGCTCATTTTTTAATAATTTTACCCTTATTAGGTAAGAAAGAGAAAGCTCTAGAAGTTCCACTGAGTATAACAGAACCAATTTTAGGTGGCTCTGTAGCAACATCGTCTATGAAAAGACAAAAAGAAAAAATATGAATAAAAAATTTATAAAATTTTTTTCTTTATTTTTATTTTTCATATTTAGTTTATCTGCAACGGCAGCTGAAAAAACTGCCGATTTATTAAACCCAGGCTGGAGTTTTAAAGGTTTTTTTGGAAAATTTGATAGAGGATCTTTACAAAGAGGATATCAGGTTTACACAGAAGTATGTGCAGCTTGCCACTCAATGAAGCATTTGAGTTATAGAAATCTATCTGAGCCAGGGGGACCAGAATTTAGCAAAGACCAAGTAAAAATTATTGCTTCACAATTTGAAGTTACAGATGGACCAAATGATGATGGTGAAATGTTTGTTAGACCAGCAAGACCATCAGATAGTTTTGTAAGTCCCTATGAAAATAATAAAGCCGCAGCCGCAGCAAATGGTGGAGCTTACCCGCCTGATATGTCCGTACTAGTAAAAGCAAGAAAAGGAGGTGCAGACTACATATATTCATTATTACTTGGCTATGACGATCCGCCTTCAGATATCACGCTTGATGATGGAGTATATTATAACAAATACATGGCTGGTAATAAAATTAAAATGTCAAATCCTTTAGAAGATGACTTACTTGAATATTCTGATGGTACATCTGCTACACAAGAACAAATGGCTAGAGATGTTACGACGTTTTTAGCTTGGGCAGCTGAACCACATTTAGAACAAAGACACAAAATTGGATTTAGGGCAATAATATATTTAATTATATTGAGTATTTTAGTTTACTTTAGCATGAAAAAAATATGGTCACGTGTTGAATCTGAAGTTTAAAATATCACCATCTTTGACAATATAATCTTTTCCTTCCAGTCTCATTTTTCCGTTATTTTTGCAATTTAACCAACCTTTATTTTCAACAAAATCATTATAAGAAATAGCTTCAGCTCTAATAAAACCTTTTTCAAAATCAGTATGTATTTCACCTGCAGCTTTTGGAGCAATACAATTTTTCTTAATAGTCCAGGCTCTTGTTTCCTCTGGACCTGATGTAAAATAAGTTTCTAAATTTAAAATCTTATAACCTTTTCTTATAAGTTTATTTAATCCATTTTCTTCCATTCCCAAAATATTCATATAATTTTTTTTTTCATCACCATTAAGATCATTAATTTGATTTTCTATATCTGCCGAAATTATTAAGGTATTTTCTTTACCAAATTTTTTTATAAAAGCTTGAGTATAATTATTTCCTGTTTGGATACTTTTTTCATCTACATTACATACAAATATTTTTGGTTTTATCGAAAGTAAACCAACTTGATTTAAAGTTTTAGTATCAAACTCCTTTAGTAAATTAGATAAACTGAGATTATTGTTCAAACAGTCCAGAGATATTTGTAATATTTTTAAATGTTTTTCGTCAATATTTTTTTTGTTTTTTTTATCTAATCTTTTTTGAATAGAATCTAAATCTGCAAGCATCATTTCAGTTTCAATAATTTCTAAATCTCTTACAGGGTCTACATTTTTATTTACATTTTGGATATCATTAGAATCAAAACATCGTATCATATGTATTACTGCATCAACTTCTCTAATATGTGATAAAAATTTATTTCCTAAGCCTTCTCCTTTAGATGCGCCTTTAACTAGTCCTGCAATATCTACAAATGATATGAAAGCATTAATTTTTTTCTTTGAAGATGAAATTTCCGTTAATATATCTAGTCTCTCATCTGGAACAGGAACTATTCCAATGTTAGGATCGATAGTACAAAATGGAAAATTTTCTGCTTGTGCTTTATTTGAATTAGTTAAAGCATTAAACAATGTAGATTTTCCTACGTTGGGCAAACCTACAATTCCACATTTAAAACCCATTTACTTATTATTTACTGTGCTTGAGAATAAATCTAATTTTTTATCAATAAGAATTGCAAGAGATTCTGTTATATTTTTTGTAATAGAATCAAGTTCTAATTTTTCATCCTCATTAAAATCTTGCAAAACATGTTCCGATACATCCTCCTTATTTTTTGGATGACCTATTCCGATTCTCACTCTTGAGTAGTCTTTTCCAATGAATTTGTCTATAGACTCAATTCCATTATGACCAGCGCTAGATCCTCCAAATTTTGTTTTGACTTTTCCAAAATCAATATCAAGATCGTCATGAAAAACTATTACATTCTCAGAATCTATCTTAAAATATTCAATTAATTCTCTGATACAAATTCCAGAATTGTTCATAAAAGTCAAAGGCTTTATTGCATAAACTTTTTTCCCGCCTATTGTGCCAGTTGTCAGAAGACCTTTAAATTTTGGTTTTTGCTTAGATAAACCAAACTTTTGATTTATAGCATCTATGATTTTGAAACCTATATTATGTCTATTATTTTCTGAATTTGGCGTTGGATTTCCTAGACCTACAAATAAAAGCATAATTTAGTTATGGAATAAATTTTCTGTATGATTATTTTTTTTCACCGGGAGATTTTTTTTCATCTCCTTTTTTCGCATCGTCTTTTTTCTCACCTTTTTCAGCATCAGGACTAGAAGCTTTAGCATCTCCTTCTCCACCTTCTGCAGTCGCAGCAGCTTCTGCTCCTTCAGTGCCTTCTGCTCCCTCAGCAGTTTCAGCTGGTTTTTCTGGCTCTTTAATTATTGTTGGGGCAGCTACAGTAGCAACAACAAAGTCTCTACCTTGAATTGTTGGTGTAACTTTATCTGGTAATTTAATTGATGAAATTTTGATACTTTGACCAATGTCTGTTCCATCCAAATCAACAACTAGTTCAGTTGGAATGTTTTCCGTAGGACATTTTAATTCAACTTTTCTTCTAACTATATTTAAAACACCACCTCTTTTTAGCCCAGGTGAATTTTCGTTATTTATAAATTTTACAGGAATTTCTAAAATAATCGTTCCTCCTTTTACAATCCTTAAAAAATCAACATGTATTGGTTCATCTGACAACGTATCAAATATAACCTCTCTTGGTAATACGTTTTGATCTTTTCCTTCAATTTTTAAATTTATAATATTTGATAAAAAATTTTCTTTTTCTAATAAAATTTTTAAAGTTTTTTTTGATATAGCAACATTTTGATTTTGTTCTTTTCCACCATAAATCACACCGGGTACGTTACCACTTGATCTTAGAACATGCAGTTCACCCTTAGTTTTGGTATTTCTAATGTTTGCTTCAACTGAATTCATAAAAGTTAGCGTATTTAACCCAAGTTAATTAATAACTCAAGTAAATTATTTGAAAAGATCCGATACCGATGTTGAATTTGAAATTCTTTTTAAGGCCTCCCCTAATAAATTTGAAATACTTAATATTTCTATATTTTTAGCGTTGTTTACTTTTTTCGAGTTATCGATCGTATCAGTAATTACTAAATTTTTGATTGGGGAATTTTTAATTTTTTTTACAGCTTCGCCGCTTAATACTCCGTGAGTTATATAAACATGAATTTCTTTAGCTCCTTTTGATTTTAGCATTTTGGCTGCATTTACTATAGTTCCACCGGAGTCAATTATGTCGTCAACAATTATACAAACTTTATTTTTAATATTACCAATAATATTCATAACTTCAGATTTTCCAGGCGAAGGTCTTCTTTTATCAACAATAGCTAAGCCTACATTTAAAAGTTTACTCAATCCTCTTGTTCTAGCTACTCCTCCCACATCAGGGGAAACACAAACCACATTATTTAATTTTAATCTTTTTTTAATATGTCTATAAAAAATTGGTGTAGCGTAAAGGTTATCTACAGGTATATCAAAAAAACCTTGGATTTGTCCTGTATGCAAATCTACAGTAACGACTCTATCCGCTCCAGCTTTAGTTATAAGATTTGAAACAAGTTTCGCAGAAATTGAGGTTCTAGGTACAACTTTTCTATCTTGTCTGGCATATCCAAAGTATGGAATTACAGCCGTGATATTTTTTGCAGAGGATCTTTTCAAAGCATCTATGCATAAAAGCATTTCTAAAAGATTATCATTTGCTGGAGAAGATATAGATTGAATTATAAATATATTATTACCTCTTATATTTTCATTTATTTCTACATATATTTCTCCATCAGCAAATTTTCTTATATGAGAATTTACCAATCTAGTTTTAAGAAATTTTGAAATTTTCTCGCTTAATTTTTTGTTACTGTTTCCAGTTAATAATTTCATTGAGATATCCTAATTAATCATAATTAATGAAATATTTCTACCATAATCATTTTGTTTTTTTAACAGTGACCTTCTTGCGCTAAAAAAAGTCCCTTTTTCCTTAAAAGTGTCTTTATTAATTACTTCAAGCTTACTTATACCCAACTTTTTTATCTCAAAAGATACGTATTTTTTTAGGTCAAAGTAAATTTTTTTATTATTAAATTTAAAAAAAATATTATTTTTTTTATCTTTTTTAAGGAATTTTTTTAAAAAATCTCCTTTTACTTCATAGCTATTTATTGAAATACAGGGACCAATTGCAACTACCAAATCTTTTATATTACTGCCCTTATTTTTCAAAAAATTAATAACATTTGTTAATATACCCTTATAAGCTCCTTTCCACCCAGCATGAACAACGCAAATAAATTTTCTTGTGGGGTCATAAATTAATATTGGAGCGCAATCGGCTGTCAAAACACCAATCAATATATTTTTTTTATTTGTAATTAATGCATCACATTCTATTCTTTTTTTAAGGGTTTTATTTTTTAAGAAATAAAATTTATTACTGTGCTTTTGCTTTGGTAAAAAAATAGTATTTTTTTTTAAACCAATACTTAATTGAACAATTTTTAAATTTTTTTGTATATTGTTTTTTTTATCTTTTGAGCCAATTCCACAGTTTAAACTTTTATAAATCCCTTTGGATACACCACCTTTTGACCCAAAAAACCCATGTGATATATTTTTAAATTTAGATAGTTTTTTTGATTTAATCAGTTTCAAATCCTAATTTAAAATTAATTTTTTTATTTGTTAAAAGTAATACCTTAAAAACTTCTCCCATAAATTTTTTATCTACTAATTTATTTAACCTATAATAGATATTTGATTTCTCCATAAATGATAAATTTTTAGATACTATTTCAGCCCTTTCTAAAATTCCCATTTTTTTTAAGAAAGACCCTTGATTTGTCATACCTGAAACTTTCAATTTATTGAGTAATCCAATTTTTTTTAAAAATTCAAATGATAAACTGTGAGTAATATCACATTTTTTATAATTACTTATAAAATTGACTATTTTATGTCTTTTTATACCTCTTAAGGTATTTTTCATTTTTATATCTGAATAACCATAATCAATAATTAGTAAACCACCGTTATATTCTCTAATTTTTTTTGATATTAATTTAAAAATATCGATCATATCCTTGGATATTTCCAAAAAATTCTGATTTTTAGACACATTAATTCCAACTAATTTTTCAATTTTTTTAATACTTACTTTAATGTCAATAAATTCTGGATTTCTCCCTTTGTATATTTTTATTTTTCTTTCAAACCATAAGTTCTTTTTTTTTACAAATTGTTTAATAGGCAGAGCATCAAAAAACTCATTAGCTAAAAATATACAAGGGCTACTTTTTAATTTATTCAAATTATTTATCCAGACTACATTTTTATTTTTGATTTTTTTTTTCTGGATCTTTTTAAGATATGGACTTTTTTCTAAAATAAATATCCTGCATGCTTTTTCTGCAGACGGGAAATTTTTTAAAGTTTTTAGGATAGTATTTATCATTTCTCCATTGCCAGCACCAATTTCAATTAAATTAAATTTTTTTGGTTTTTTTAAAGTTTCCCAAAAACTCACAATCCAAACAGCTAAAATTTCTGAGAAGAATATAGAAATATTTGGGGATGTTATAAAATCACCTTTTTTGCCAAATGGATTACTTGACATGTAATACCCATCTTTTTTGTCATATAAAGATTGATGAATAAATTTATCGAGACCTAAAACTGAAAAATTTTTACTTTTCATTTTTTTGTTTTAATAAGAAAACACCAAAAATAAATAAAAAAACACTTAATATTTGTCCCATTGTCATTTGTAGAAAAAGATATCCCAAATGAAAATCTGGCTCTCTTAAAAATTCTAACAAAAACCTAAATATAGAGTATAAGATTAGAAAATATGATGAAATTATTCCAGGTTTATCAAGAAAATTTTTTTTAACTAAGTAATTAAGAATTATAAAAATTACCAATCCTTCTAATATAGCTTCATAAATTTGTGTAGGGTGACGAACAATATTGTCAATTTTAATAAATAGTACACCAAAAAATAAATCAGTTTCTTTTCCATATAATTCCGAATTTAAAAAATTTGCTATTCTACCTAAAAAGATTCCTATTGGCGCAACACATGAAATTAAATCTAAAAATTTAAAGGGATTAATATTATTTTTTTTACTAAAAATTAGGGTAGCAATAAAAACTCCAATAAGTCCACCATGAAAAGACATTCCACCTTTCCACAGCATAAAAATTTCACTTATATTATTTAAATAATAACCTAAATTATAAAATATAACGTAGCCAATTCTTCCACCTAATATTATACCTATTATTAGATAAGTTAATAAATCATCAAATATCTTAAGAATAAATTCATCTTTTATTAAATATTTTTTGCAATAAACCCATCCAATCAAAATACCCAAAATATAAGCCAATGAATACCATCTTATATCAAGAGATATTATACTAAAAGCGACTGGGTCAAAATTGTTTGTAAACATTTATAAAAAATAATATTAAGATATAATATTGTTAATAAACTCTATATGTCAAAATCTAAATTTGTAATTGATAAGTTGGCTAAGTTATTTGAACAAGGCCTTATTTCATACAAAGATTTAAGCACTGAAATCATAAATATTTTAAAATCGAAAAAAGAGGAAATTATTTTTAAATTAGATTTACCAACCAAAGAAGAGCTTGAGGTACTAAAAAAACGTATAGAAAATCTAGAAAATAATAAAAAAGCTAAAAAAAAAAAATCTAGAAAGGTAAAGAAATCTTAACTCTTAAACCATTAAGTTTAGACTTTTCTAACTTTATATTTCCACCATGTGACTGAATTATATCAGAGGCTATTGACATTCCCAATCCTACGCTAGATTTAGAGTCACCTCTACTTTTATTAATTTTATAAAACGGTTTAAAGACATTTTCATATTCTTTTTCTGGAATTCCAATACCATCATCATCGATAGTTATTAATAGATTTTTATTGATTTTTTTTAATTCTACATGGATTTTTTCTCCGTATTTAATTGAATTATCAATAAAATTATTAAGACATCTCCTAATAAGGTTTTTTCTTCCATTAAAAAATACATCATTTTCTTTTGTAAATTCTATGTTTTCATTATTATATTTTTTAACCGTATTAGAAATTAGTTCTGAAATATTAAAAGTTTCATTAGTTTCACTGGAACGATTACTTGCAAACTGCAAATATTCATTTAGCATTTTTTCCATTTCCGAAACATCATCAGATAATTTGTTAGAAAGTTCCTTATCTTTAATAAATGCTAATTGTAGTTTAATTCTTGTTAATGGTGTTCTTAAATCATGACTTATTCCTGATAGCATTTCTGATCTTTGATTTAGATGCCGCATAATTCTTTTTCTCATTCTTTCAAACTCATAACCAGCTTTCCTAATCTCTAACGCTCCAGATGGTCTATATTCACCAATATCCTCTCCTCTCCCAAATTTTTCCGATGCTTTAGCTAAATTTATTATCGGCCTTGTTTGGTTTTTTAAAAATATTAAGGCAATAGAAATTAATAAAAAGGCAGGAAGTGTAATCCATAAAGCAAAAATTCTTGCTGAAGAATTTGTAACTCTTGATTTTGGAACTTCAAATTGAAAATATCCGTTTAAGTATTTAATTTTTAATAAAATAGAATTTTTATAAGTTGTAGTGTCGAACCAATAATTATTAAACATTGATTTAAGTTCTCTTCTCAATGTTCTATCCATGGGGCTGAACCATCTTTCTAAATCATCTTTTGGTAAAATTTTATGTGGGTAATATTTTGCTTTTATATTTTGGGTTTTTGAAAAAAGTTTTGTTAACGAATCTTTATTATATTGCTCATTATCATAGGCATTTATAAAAAATTTAATTTCACCTACTAGTGCTCTAGTCATTCCTTTGTTTGTTTTAATCCATAGGCTATCAAAAAAAACAATGGAAATAGTAATTTGTAAAATTATTATTGGAGCAGCCACAATAAGAAGCGCTCTATAGAATAATTGTTTCGGTAAAATAGTTTTTATAAACTTACTCAATCCATAAAACATAACCAGTTCCCCTTATTGTTTGAAGATATTTTGGATTTTTTGGATCTAATTCTATTTTTTTTCTTAGCCTAGTAATAATAACGTCTACTGATCTTTCTTTATCTATATTAATTAGGTTTCCAATATAGTTTCTTGAAAAGTGTTCACCAGGAGAATTAATCATTTTCTCAAGAATAATTTTTTCTGTATTATTAATTTTAAATTCTTCATCATCTTTATGAATTATTAATTTATTTAAATCTATTTTAATATTATCAAATTCTATTACTCTTTTATTATTTTTTGATTTTGTTTTTTTTAAAATATTTCTTATTCTTAAAATTAATTCTTTAGGCTCAAAAGGTTTTGATAAATAATCATCTGCTCCAATTTCTAATCCTTCTATTCTCTCAGTAGCCTCACCTTTTGCGGTGAGCAATATAATAGGTGTACTTAATTTATCTTTATTTTTTGAAATAAACTCCAATCCACTTTGACCAGGCATCATGATGTCTAAAACAATTAAATCAAATTTAATAAAATTAATTTTTTCTTCTGCTTTCTCTGCACTATTGGCGGTTGTTATCAGAAAATTATTTTCGTTTAAATATTTTTTAACTAAATCTCTTATTCCATCATCATCATCTACTACCAGTATATGAGCTTCAAATTTTTTCATTTATTATTTTTTCTAATACATTATTAAAATTGTTAACCTCAACGGAACTAGAATTAAGCAAAGCTTTATAAATTCTACTCTTCTGTGATGAAAAAATTTCATCAAATATTTGTTCACCTTTTTTTGTCAAATAAATGTGTTTTAATCTTGTATCCTTATCATCTTTTTTAAATTCAATAGCTTTTAAACTCACAAGATCATTTAAAACTCTGTTAAGACTTTGCTTTGTAACTTTTAATTTTTGAAGCAACTTAGAGATTGTAATACCTTCATGCAAGGATATTAAGTGTATTGCTTTGTGATGAGCAATACCCAGAGAATACTTATTTAATGTTTTTTTTGCATCATTGAAGGACTCTCTATATCCTACAAAAAGTTTTTCAATAAACTCTTTTAAATTCTCGTCTTTTAAATACAAAAGTTCTTTCATATGGGTAAGTTATATTGACATATTATATATACAAAGATATTTTTTTGGAAAATAAAATTCTAATGATACCGTTTGACAAAAGAGAAGGAAAAATTTGGTACAATGGCAATCTTGTTGATTGGCAAGATGTTAAATTTCATGTTTTAAGTCATGGTTTACATTATGCAAGTTGTGTATTTGAAGGCCTAAGGGTCTATGATGGAGAAATATTTAAACTTGAAGAACACACTGATAGATTTTATCACTCTGCAAAAAGAATGGGTATAGATATACCTTTTAATAAAGATGAAATAAATAATTCTACAAAAAAAATTGTTTTAGCTCAAAAAGTTCAAAATGGCTATATTAGACCTTTTGCATGGAGAGGTAGTGA
>MDTA01155668.1_pt1 | contig 14744 bp, 7 predicted proteins | sample 811151 | NCBI WGS metagenome assembly MDTA01 (sample SAMN05326648, study PRJNA326480) | marine metagenome | isolation source: seawater | place: Indian Ocean: South | collected 2010 | reverse complement strand
TACATGTTTTATCTCGACTCTTAAAAATTATTAAGTTCGACCTTAACTTTAATATATACCTTCGTACCTTCGTACCTTCGTAGACTACGTAAGAGTACGAACCTAGGTATTTTATTTTTTGATATCCCGTAACCCATAGCTTACTTTTAGTGTTACTATTTACCTTCATTCGTATGTATTATTAGACTACCTTCGATTGGCCAGGAAACGAGTCTGACCACATGAGGGTTACAGTCAACAACTCCCGTAGTTTCCGCAGGCACGTAAAAGCGTGTGAAGTCACGAATGGATGCGCCCGCCACCGCCACCGCATATTGCTTCCGTCCCTGTCAATTTGACGCACCATTTCAATGTTTAGTCACGAACAAACCGCGCGGGAGCTCCGTAAAATTTTCTGGACAGCTTGCCCATAGACGACCACGAGTGATGGGCTTTCGAGAACTGGCGTCTCATCGGTTTCCTCCTCCTGCGCGGCGGCGACAGCGCGGGCAGTCGCTCTCAAACGCTATGATGCGCCCCATGGGGGAACTTAGCCGTATTCAAGTTACGAGCGCTTGGGTCAGAGATCGTATGTCGCGAAATACGTTCCACACCGCTGCCGGGAGACAGGTAGGACTGCTTCCCGAAGTGTTTCCCTCACTTCAAAAGCTTCTCCTATGCCATTCAGTCAAAAACACGTTTGATCAGTTAACAAACCCCCCGTATCCCCTAGATTATGATCATGGTCGAATCACTAGGTGAGGAGTACAGGGTGACTTTCGAAGTTTCGGAGGACGTAGAGTACGATATCAACGGGAATCCCACCTTGACCTGTAACGACCTTCACTTGCACTGGGGAATGCATAGAGAGTGGCTTGACGAGTGGATGTGCTTACCGGATCTTCCTCGAGGATCTAAATACAACGACGATGATCCATGCAAACCGGCGACTCGTACTCCACTTGTACGTGATGGCGAGGGGTGCTCCATCGTATTCCGTAACGGGTTTCCGCTTCGCTTGTCACGGACCAAGTTTGATGTGCCTGCTTACTTTGCCCCAGTGGAAATCGATTTTGCACTCGTTGAAACAGAATTCGGAACGAACAGGGTACTCGCATACGACGGTCCGAAAGGACCCAACCAATGGCCCAGTGCATCTTTTGCGGTACCCATCGGTATGGAAAAAGGACGTCCAGAGCCGCTCGGTGCGTCTCGTGCTGCTCCGATTTCAAACGGGCCAGGCTACGTGAACTTTGCCCTGCACAGCGGTTGTGCCGATAAGGTCACATTGTTTCTGCAATGGTGTACGGGAGATGGTGCAACTCCTAATACCATGGAGATTGCGCTTAACCCAACAGTCCATCGAACAGGGGACGTCTGGCATGTTGCCCTCCCAGTGGGCATCCCGGGCTCGATACTTCCACTGCCTGCAAGTTCAGCATCATGGGAGGGCGGCGCCGATCCAAGGATCAATTGTCCTACAGTTTTATATGGATATAAATGCGACGGAGATCCTTCTAGAGGCGGTTGGAGGTTTCACCCAGGGATGGTCATGTTTGATCCGCGTGCAACTTGTCTGCTAACCCCCCTGGGAGCATTTCAGGACCCCTTCACGCGAGTGCCCAAGTTTTTAGGCTCGCTAGCAGATGTGATGAATGGAGGGACGCAGTACCAGCTAGCATATGATCCGGGACCAAACGAAAAAGCTGTGGCGGGAGTCCGAAAGTTACGTCAAATACCTGCACAGGAGATCATCTATGAACTTTCAGTAGCAGACTTCACAAGTCATATAAGCGCTGATCTTGGGAATGTCGAGCGGGGAACTTATGCCGGTGTGCTCGCAAAGGTTGACCATATCATTCAAAGCGGCGCGACTACTGTCTTGCTCCAACCAATCGCCGCCAGTGCCCGACGTGCAATTGATGACAATTGGGGTGCAGCGCCTGTCAGCTTGTTTGCCCCTGATCCAGAAATGACGACGCCTCATGGCGGAGATGGGTCTTATCAAGTGCGGCAGCTTGTTCGTGGCTTGCAGGCACGAGGATTGGATGTTCTTGTTCATGTGGTGTTGACACACCTTGGTGAAGGCACCGATGCCTCTCCTGAAAGTCACAGCATTCGCGGAATCGATGCTTTTAGTTACTACGAAATGAATAGCATGGGAAAAGTGAAGTCAAATCCCTCAGTTCCTGGTACTGCGGTGCTCAATCTTCGTTCGCACGTGACTCGAGAACTCATCATCGATTCACTCAGACACTGGCGTACAGGTTTTGGGGTGGATGGATTTCTTGTTGACACGACTGAAGGCATTACCAATCTAATAGGAATAGCTGCTTTGTTGGAGGCAATCGCGCTTGATGCAGTGTTGAGCGGGAAAACTGATTCAGGAGGAGTATCGGCTGCAGTTGAAGTGGCGCGAGGAAACTCAACGAATAAATTCCTTGCGGGTGGAGGAGTTCGGCTTTACATTGCTCCAAACGATCGAGAGGTTGGTCAAATGCAGACTTGGGGGATTTTGGGTGAAAGGAATTCTGTTTTCCTGCGTGACATCAGTAAATTCATGGAAGGTTCAAATGGAGCACTTCGAGACTTCGCAAGCCGCGTGTGCGGAAGTGCGGATCTAATCAAGGACTGTCGTTCATCATCCTTTGGCCACGTCATTAATTCGCTTACCCTCTCTCCGCATGGGAAAACCTTGGCTGACACAGCAAGTGATCTCGCAGCGAGTGCCAAAGTGGAAACAACCATGGGCATTTCGCATCCTCGCGGACTAGGTGAAGACGTCCTTGGCCCATCAGACTTCATGAAATCGAGGGCGCCGCTAAGAGCAATGCCGCCTGTACCACCAACGGCCGCGGAGACAAATTTGATGATGCGGTCTTTGCTGACAATCCTCTTTAGTGCTGATGGCATACCTTTGATAAGTGCTGGAGATGAGTATGGTCACACCCGTCTAGGGGAAGGCAGCGCTCCAAATTCATGGAAAAGTGAAATCAATAGCTTCCGTTGGGATGCTTTAAAATGTGGGACAGCGGGGCATGCTGTGCATTCCTTCATCTCAGCACTGAGTGCGTTCCGAAGGCGTCGCGCAGATTTATTCAGTTCAGGAGGTGCAAATGTGCACTGGACAGTCATGGACGGATACACCTCGCCAAAATGGGACGAATATACTGCACCGTGTTTGCTCATGTGTCACCGCAAAGCGCACTCACCGCATGATCGGACGGAAACAAAGGCCGCGGACACGACAGTTCCATCTCAAGATGCGATTATTGTCTTTAATGGGACAAGAGATCTGCAGAGCGCTGAAATCGGTCACCCGCCTGATGAGTTTGCATGGGTCCGAGTGGTCGATACATCGTTAGCGTTCCCTTCTGATTGTACCCTAAGTTATGTCGAGCTTGCAGGGACAAAGGGAAGCTATCTTGTATCCCCGCATGCTGTGGCAATTTTCGAGCTCGCTCCTGCCCCTGAGGGCTACATCAATCCCAAGGACAGTCAGTTTGTGCGATGACAGAACAACACGAAATCGTCACGACCTGGAAATCTATTTATTTATTCTTATGAATATTTTCAGTCGTGGACAGCTTTTATGCATGAAATCCTCCCGACTTCCAAGTTCCCGGTGGATCTGTGAACATGATATTGGTCAAGCGAGAATTTGGGCGAAATAGTAAATTCTGCGTCAACATTTGTGCCAAGTCTAGGGATGATTAGTTTGCAAATGGAAGTATTCGTGTTCATTTATACGCTTGCGATCTGCTGTCGTGTCTTGAACGCAGTTCGGCTCGATCCTTGTCTTCGTGAAAGTGCCCGGAAAATGGTCAGAGTTAAGTGTGCCAACACAGCGGCCAAGACTGGTCCAAGCGCCGCTGCAAAAATATTCTCAATTAAATTAGCTTTGTGCGAAGTACAGCATGGCTCCTGGTATGTTGCGAGTCTCAACTTTGGGGGCTCGCCTCGGAGTGCAACATGGAAACGAATGCTCGAGTGCATCAATGCAGTTTGTGCAAATTTTGTGATGTGAATGTTTGTGCTCATGAAGCCTAGACGATAGAAGTACATCAACTGGACAGGTGACCGTGTTCGCAGTGCAGGCAGCCGATGGTCAGTATGATTTTGCAGGAGAGAACTTGGCTGTTTTTGTCCAGTTAGTTGATTAGGCTTGCTTATAATCTGTGGATCTGCATCGACGGTGCCATTATTGGCAAAAGTAGATATCCTTCGCGCTACCTCTCCGAGCGGCAGTGAGTATGCCGAATGGTTCAATATATTCCGCGGTGTTGTCGACTCATTTAACACTGCGCATGATGGATGCTGAAATCTTTCACAAACATTTGCGGTTTCTCCTCTCCCCATGTTGACCTTTTCTGTCGCTGGGTTGACACGAGAAGGCCGGTCCTTTGCGCTAATTTTCCGCGTACCCAAATTGTTGTACGACAAAACTGCAGGTGACTTCCTCAGAATTTCTGCTTGACCGACCTGTTCAGAAGTAAGCCAACCTTCCATGATATCAAGCGGAGCCCTCAAACACTCTCTCAGAATGCGATATCCGTAGTAGTCCTTGTCAGCATAAACTCCCTCATATGCATCTCTGCATTCGACGAAAAATTGGAAGTTGTTCTCGCAGACATACCAAAAAGGAACCGGCTCATTAACTTTCCATTCATCGCCAACCACCGGAACCGCACAAAAAGTCCCTTCTTCTGTCTTGCCAGCTTTGCGAGCGCCATTTTCCTCTTTTACTGGCAGTGCCTCATGTGCCTGACCCATCATATCATACCGAAAATTTTCGGGCTTCAAATCTCTCAGAGCGAACACATCTGCAGTTGTGACTTCGGGATTTCCTTCGCCGATGTGGAGCCCGAAACCGTCCTCCCCGTAAGCCCCTACTGCCCGGCTAAGCTCGGCGACCATAACGAGTGTTGAACTAACATACGTGGCTGGAATAACTCCAAGCAGAGCACCAAATACAAGCGGTTGCATGACGCCCCCAGGAAGGTAGAATGAACGACTCACCAGAACTCCAAGGTAGCAGCAAGCAAGTGTCGACCCACATAACACTCCTTGAAAGGAGCTTCCGAAAGAGAACGTGGGGATGAGCACGATTGCATATTGGACGAGAGCGCTGATCGATACAACCAAGGGCGTCGAAGTGCGGAAGTTCCACCAGTCGCCAGTCATCCACAACTATCGGGCAACAGGGAAATGTTGGGCGAGCTCGTACTTCGCTTAGTTTCAGAAAGGCAGTTCAAGGTGCTAGCAAAAGGGGGAGTTATTTACTGGGAGCATGAGGTTTGGCTTCGCCAATAACGAAGAGGAATGCGAATGCTCCGTCGTCGCTTCGTCGTCGTTGACAACGACACTCGTGAACGAAGAAACGTCGCTGTGCGTCTTCTGAAGAGCGATGATACAAGCACGTTTCGAAGGTGACCGATTTCGCGAGTCAATGAAAATAGCTGTCAATAATGAAGCAAAATCGCCAAAAACCTGCCGCAGTAGTATTTTATCTTCCTTAATCAATTATTATATGATAAAAATAACGCCTTATATATGTCAGGCAGGTTCGCATATTATATTATGTGAAACGACTCGCCTGATGCTACGAACGTACTTCGTGAGATGAACATGCGAAAAGGCGCGGACAACCGATCTCACTGGGAAAAAACCGAAAACGATCGTTGGGTTTTTGGCATTTGGGATTTCCTTCGTACCTTCGTTCTCTATTGTGGAATTGTATGGATAGATGTGATTCTCTGACACGCGGGTGTTTGGTGTTAACCACCTCATCGGGTCTGTACTTTTACTAAGATTATTCTAATTTTAAAATAGTTAAGTGTTAGAGATCAACCTGACATTGTGACAATTTGAGTATTCTATTATTTGCCCGTGCAAATCCATATTATTTGCCCGTACAAAGCCAAAAGACGCAAGGAAATCAGTTTGCAAGTCTTTTTGACCTTTTTTGATCCAAATCTTTCCTTCGTTCGCGCAGATGCCCCACGAGCATTCATTCGAAGTCATTTTTTCACACAACTTGGCAGGAGAACGTGCACAACGAGCGCATCGGCATATATAAATGACACACGTCGTCGTAACTCTCGCGGGGACGACACTGCATGGAGCTCAGCGTCTTCCCCGCAACCCCAAGCTCAGATGGAGAGGCAGTGTTCTGACGAACACAAAAGAAGTCTCCTTGCAAAAAGTTCGCGCGCCGCGATCCTCTCGTCTAACCGCCACGGAGAATGACGACCAGGATCGGCGACTTCCGGGGACCGATGATCTCTCTACATCATTCTCGAAGGAGTTGAAGCGCAGGAAGCGAGCCTTGCAGGGTGGAGAGAACGACGGGACTGACTTTGGTGGCAAAGAATTACTGAAGGCTGAGGAACAGCCCAGGCCTGTGTTCAGGGATGACAGAGATCCCTCGCGCGGCATCGGCAATCAACTGAAGGTGTCTCAAGACCTTCAGAACGACGGGCTTGCCGGGTTTCCATCGAGAGCAAGTGAGCTGCTGACTCTAGGACTCACCGTGTTTTTTTCTTTCGGACCGATCATTGCCGTGTGCTCAGTCTTCTTTGTAGTCACATATCTACTCCTTGGATCTGATTTCATCCACGGGGGAGACCAAGACACGAACACGCCGTCGTATGTTACGCCGCAGTCTTTACTTTACGAGAGGGACATTGATGGCAAACAAGAAAAACGTGGAAAAGGGAAACAAATTGCAAGCGAGGCTGCCAAGGTAGACACTGAACAAGGCTGAGTCTAGTTAAGCCCACAGACAAATGTCATATCTGCACACATTCTTGAATGAAAAATCGCGGTAGCCGTGCACTTAAAAACTTGATCTATGTTTATTTGAGGAACGAAAAACGCGGATGAGACTTGCTCTTTGAACCCCCAGTCGGAGATGAAGTGGATGCCTATGACACTCCTATGACCAGCAAGATTCTAGGTCATAGGTAAGCTAACATCACAGAGATTTTCCCACGTGACTTCGATGCGCGATAGAGAACATGTGCAAGCAGATGCTCCCATAAAGGCCCTGCAAAACTTGCTTTCTTGCGTCAGGCCCATGAACTGGGGTGGGGGGCTGCGTTTTACGAAGGTACCTTCGTAGCATTTTACAACTTGGGTCGTGCTTTCTTTGCCACAGAAAAAACCTCAGAACTGCAAACAGCGCAGCGAAACAATCGAGGAAAAGTTTCAGGATGTAGTCTTGGACGGAGGGCGCAAGGGAGCACATCTGCGACAGAGCTATCTACACAAGATCTTTCATGCGCGTAAATGAACCTAAATGGCGTATCGCAGAGATTTTCTGTCACTACTTAACCCCTTATACTGATCTGTTTTGATGATGATGTTTCACAAGTGCATTGGTGGACCTGCCTTTCAGCACAAATCCAAACATAGCTCGTGTCAATGTCGATTTGGATCAGATTGACATAGCTAGTGCTAAAGCCTGATGCGGACAAGTACACGCATGAGCAGATTGCAACATGAAGATTGCGTTTGATCAGAATTAAAATTGCGAGCAGCGAATCGCATAATAAGGGTTTTACCGATATGAGTAGTGATTTGATTCTTCCCTCGAAATAGCCAAATTGACAATAAACATGTAAATCGCGTACGTAATTAAACCATTTCTTAGCCGAGCTCAACCTGGCAGCACCTCTCCTGTAACAAAGACGATCACATCACTTTCAGGCCTACAAAGATTCAGTGAATACTATCACTCTGTAGAAGTTCAAACGAGATCAGTAGAGTAGTCCAGATGTTTGATATAAATCGGCTTACGGTAGAGGGACTGCGGGGCGAGCTGAGGAATAGGGGGCTCCCGACAGACGGCTTAAAAGCCACTCTAATGGAACGGTTGACAGCTTGCCTTACCCATCAAGGGACGCGACATTTATCGAAAGTAAATCCAATGGACATTTCCCCGGAATATGGGGGAGCTATTTCACAACCTGCTTCTCAGCCAGCTTTTGCAACAGTCAAGCCTTCAAACCGAACAAACGAAGAAGGTGAAACAGCCGGGAAGGGTAACCCTAAAACAGGGGTCGGCATGAGCACGGAAATGCAACTGGATCAGGAATCTGAGAATGCGGAACGGGGCGACCAAAGTTCGTTTCATGTTACGAACGATACCTCGCTAGATCTCCAAGCCGGTTGCGATCTTTTGAGCGAAAGTCAATTCACAAAACGGCAGTCAGGTCGGGAAGACAAACCACGGAAAAAGCATCGCGCCGTCGATGACAGACTCCATCCGAGGGCGTCCCCCTGTCTGAGCACCGACAGTCATTCGCGCGATGATGATCTCCATCATGCGAAAACTGATGACAATGTGTCAGCTCGTGAACCTCTATGGATGCCAAATTCAACCTTTGCTCGCATACAGTGGGATGAAAACATTATACCGGATGTTTATTCATTGGGATTGGGTGGGGGCACATCAATTCCATGCACGCGAAGAACCCAAATACTGGATGGCAATTCTTACCTAGAGCAGGTGCTGTGGCCAAATTTCGACGCTCGAGAAGCCTCAGTCGTGCATGTGCTATCTATCATCATAATGGTGAATGAAAAATTTCGAGGAAACCTGAGCGTGTGGAGCATCTTCCATGCGCCAGGACCTGAAAGTTTCGCTTCCCTCTTCAATCGTGTTATCACATTAGACGAGGGCGCCAATCTAACCCTGATCGAGAAAACGGCTCGCGTAATATTTCTCATTAACGCGATGCAATCTCTTGAAGATGAGTTGCTTCGAAAGACGATACTTCCCCTTGTCGGCCTGACTCAATGGGTCAATTTATCACCCGGGCGACTTCAGATGGAGCTCAGCAAAAACCCTTATGTTGAAAAGCACTGGAGATACATGATGAAGAAAGAGGCGAAAACGGTTAATCAGGCGACAGAGTCACATACGAGAGATTTCACGCCTCTAAACGCGCGCATTGAAGTTACATGGCTCTCTTCACTTATACAAGACTTTTTCGCGGTCGGTGCAAGCATTCAATGTTCAGAGCATGATAATCCAATCAAAGCGCAAGGGCTTGCCCATGGAATCCGATTTTGTGAGCGTTTCTTAGAGCTCGTAATCGATCTCCTTTCGCAACTCTCTACTCGCCGCTTTGTACGAACACTACTTGATGACAAGCAGATTCTTGTGAAAGCAATGATTTTTCCATTGTACGTTCACTCTGCAGGAGAATTATACACGCGACTTGTAGATCTTCTCCGCTTTTACCTAAATTTTGAGGTTGACGATCATAGTGGCTTGCCAATGACAGATGAGGAGGTCATCGTCGCACATCACTTTAAAATGCGACAGTTTCAGCAAATTTGCTTCAAGTACAACAAGAAGCTCTGTGCATTGTCACTGAGCCACTGTGGTGCCATCGAGAATCGAAATGATTTGATCAGGCATCTCGGTGTCCTTGACATTGATGAATTGCACCACCTTGTCACACGGCAACTCAAACTCATCAGTCCAGACGACCCTATGTCGATGGACTCGGAATTCCTGCTTGAAGTCATGGTCAATGTCTTCGAAAAGAGGCGATCTCAGCGACAGACGGTAAATGAGTTGCCTCTATATCCAAACGAGGAGATCCTTCTGAATCGTGAAACGATCGTGTCAAATTGTGCCTCATCTGTAGGATGTCTTGCGCTCCCGAAGCTAAATCTACAATTTCTCACTTTTCATGACTATCTCCTGCGAAATTTTAATCTAATCCGGCTGGAGGCAACACATGAAATTCGCGAGGATATTGCAGATGTCTTACAACGAATGGGTCCTTACAGAGACGTCAACACTGATGAGCTAAAATTCTCTGGATGGGCCCGGATGGCTCTTCCAATGGTCCCTGGGACAGTAGTGATGACCGAGGTGCAAAGACCTAGAATTGGTGAAACAAAACCAAGACGAGCTATATGCGAGGTCAAACTTGATTTGAAAAATGTAAGAGCCGTGGTCAGGGACGAATGGGATCAAATAAAGCGACACGACGTGCTTTTCATGATTGCAGTCGATCAACCCTCCAGTCGAGGCATGAAGGCCCCGCGTGCGGATGATCATGTGGTTGATATGAGTCGTGATCTTGCAGAATGTTATGGGGTTAAATACGTGCGAGGCGCTGAAGTAGTTGAAGTCCGTTGTGGAGATTGCTGTGTTTATGATGATACGAACGGTTCCTCTTCTCTGGGTGAGACGGGCAAAGTAGCTCGAAGCACTGAGCGCACTTTCGTTTTATCCCTTGACACTGCGCAGTATTACCTCGATAATTGCAGTTCCAGACACGGTGCAGAGGAAGTATGCGCTACTTTGAACGTCCTGATGCGCCGCAAGCCAAAAGAAAACAACTTTTACTCTGTCCTTGGGTGCATCAAAGATTTGATGAACGGTTGTTCAATCCCAAATTGGCTACACGATACTATTCTTGGATATGGTGACCCAGGAAAAGCACATCCAGATGTTATGATACCCCGTGATCGCACGATAGACTTCCATGACACTTTCCTAGACGCAGAGCACATCTGCGAAAGTTTCCCAGGTCGCAAAATCATCTTCACCAGCAGCTGTGATGCTGCGAGACAGGCTTTCCGGGTAACATTTTTAAGTGGAAGAACAGAGAGCCTTGAAGTTGAGCCTTACGTGCCGCTTGATTCTGGACCTTATCCAGAAAATGATCCGTATGCACATCGCTTTAATCACGTTCGATTCACACCAAGGCAAATAGATGCGATTCGTGCTGGTGTCCAGGAAGGTTTGACACTGATTATTGGTCCTCCGGGAACTGGGAAAACTGACACTGCGGCTCAAATAATGCACTGCCTATATAAAAATCAACCTGGGCAAAGGACTTTGATCATCACTCATTCCAATTCGGCACTGAACGATCTGTTCCAAAAGCTCATGAAGAGAGACGTTCCCGCGCGGTACTTGCTACGCCTTGGTCAAGGTGAAACAGATCTTGAGACTGACTTGGATTTTTCTCGGATCGGGCGCGTGAATGCTCTGTTAAATCGCCGCCTTGATTTACTCGCTGAAATAGAGCGTCTTGCCTTATGTCTTGGCGTCTCAGCGGACGTTGCTTACACTTGCGAGACAGCTTCGCACTTTTGGCTGCTCCATGTCCTATCGCGCTGGGAATCATTTGAGGTGGACGTGTCAAATACGAGCGATCCCAGATTTGTTAGTGCTCGGTTTCCTTTTACTGCATTTTTCTCTGATGCCCCACAACCACTATTCGAAGGTAAGTCATTGGAAATCGACATGATCAAGGCGAAGAGATGCATGCGATACATCCGAAACATGTTTGATGAGCTCAAAGAGTGTCGTGCCTTAGAGCTCTTAAAGGGCATGAGAGACCGGTCAGATTACCTGCTCACTACGCATGCCAAAATCATTGCCATGACATGCACGCACGCAGCATTGAAACGTCTTGACTTTATCCGTCTTGGATTCAAGTACGATAGCTTGATTATCGAAGAATCTGCGCAAATTCTTGAAATCGACACCCTGATCCCGATGCTTTTGCAAGATGAAAGTAAAGACAGCGGTCGTCTTAAACGCGTTGTACTAATTGGTGACCACCGTCAGCTCCCACCCATCGTGAAAAACTTGGGGTTGAAAACGTATTGCAAGCTAGACCAGTCTATGTTCGCTCGGTTTGTTCGCCTAGGAGTCCCGAGTATATTGCTCAACGCTCAAGGGCGTGCTAGACCTAGGTTAGCAAGACTTTACAGTTGGTGCTATGACGAACTTTTTGATTTACCATCGACGAGAAGTGGTATTTACGAACTGGATAATCCAGGTTTTGCCCATGAGCTTCAGTTTGTCAACGTGGGTGACTACAAGGGAAGCGGTGAGACGGAACCGACGCCACACTTTTATCAGAACCTTGGCGAAGCTGAATATGTCGTGAGTGTATTCCAGTATATGAGGTTGTTAGGGTACCCCGCAAGCAAAATATCTATCATTACCACGTATCGAGGCCAGAAACATCTGATTCGTGACATCATCGCACGGCGTTGTGCACATCATCCGATGTTCGGGGTCCCGTCTAAAATAACCACAGTCGACAAGTTTCAGGGGCAGCAGAATGACTATGTGCTTCTTTCGCTTGTGCGCACACGAAGTGTCGGTCACATGAGGGACATTAGACGTTTGGTTGTTTCATTATCTCGCGCAAGTCTTGGTCTCTATGTATTTGGCCGAATGGGATTATTTGAGCGGTGCATCGAGCTATCCCAATCGATTCAAAAATTCCTTGAATTTCCAACGAAGTTAGCATTGATGCCGACTGAATCATTTCCATCAGTAATGATGCGAACACGGAAGCCTGGCCCTTACCTTGTGGAAGACGTAGTTGGGATGGGGCATGTTGTGAACCAACTCGCAGTGAGGCGTGGATTCGGTTAGAAGACGGGCTTGGGAATTTCAACTTTTTTTTCAACATCTGTTTGATATGTGCGAGGGCATGGCTCGGTCATCACCACTACTGATCTATGCCTCGCTATCTCTGGGCAACTTACACGAGAGTCATTTGAGTACATTGATATGACGGAACCAGAGTGGAGAAAATTCAACATAGATCGATTAATAATACAAGGAGAATCAGTTAGTTTCGACACTTTCACGACCTTTCCACGCCAACTTATGTTGACAGCACGCATGCGCACAACCTCGTAGTAGCCCTGTGCGATGCTGCACATGTTGCTTGCCGTTCAGACACCAAACATTTCTGGTACGTGTCCATTCGATTTGAAACAACATAATTGGGAATGTCGTCGCCCAGCACAAGTGCACAACCAGCCTCACAGGGAAAAAACTTAGCAAGTACCTCACATGAATTCAAAAACCAAAAATCTGGCGCATGACATTTCATGTGGTTATATCTGCATGCCGCATCGCAAGTTTGACCCCGGACCGCTGCAACGGGTGTTAACCCCCTTGAAGGCCTGACTCGCAGGTGCGATGGCAGGTAGGGACAACTCCTCTCATCTGCTAAAATTATGGTGACTCCATCTATACTAATCTCTATTGCATGCTGCGAGTGACCACGAGGATATGGCCAAAGGTCCAATGCATTGGCGAGCAACTCGTAGTTCTCCATGCGATACAATGCCAGGACAGCATTTTCTCCTGCGTCGTCTCCTTTTTCTGTCTTAAGCCAGTGATGTAAAGACGAAATTATACTATGTTGATGTTGATGCCATGGCCATACGGCTGCACTTTGTGTCAGTCTTTGCAGGCGTTGACGATAGACATCTCGATCGAGGTAGGCTAAATTACCATAGTGATTGATGTCAAGCGTGTTGAATGACATGCGTTTGAGATATCGCTCATAAGTGTCGCGCCTCATGTTGGCACCAGTCCTACCAATATTGAAATTTCGGTTTACCTCAGGTACAATGCATTCCCTACCCTTGCTAGTCGTATTCAGACGCATCCAGTGATCCCAATGCTCTTTAGGCCAAATGCTTCCGATTTCATTCCACAATTCGCGACGCATCATCCAACCGAGCCCTGGGAAATAAGAAGTTCGAAAAAGTCGCAAGGGGTCTCGAGCATGACTCGCAAGACCATTGTCATTCCACGTGGAGATGCACCAAAGGCTCTCATCGCGCACGAGAAGGTGTGCCGTTTGCTTGAAGAAAACCAAGAAATCAGGGCTAAACAGCATGTCATCTTCAACGATTATGATATGTGAGTGTGCTCGATCAATAAATATTTTATCAATGGCCCATTTGTAATGCTGTGCGAGCCAAGCATGGCCGGGTTGATCCTGGCCAAGCTGAGGGATGCGCTCTCGCTGCCAATGCTCATACCCCCGAGTTTGTGGTTTTCCAAGACCTCTCAACTGGCCTTCACTGGCAACACGCGCTACATCCTCGTCAAAGCCGTCCTGCGAAACATATACGCTAATGTCACTCAATTGTGAAACTTTTGCTAGCGAGTCAAGTGTTTGTCGCAAGTAGTCAGGTCTGTTGTACGCAACGACAAGCAGAGCCATGCGTGCTAGATGTCCTTGAGAGGTGTCTCCATCAACGAGTTTCTCTGAACTATCTTCCCTGGCCTTTCTTTCTACCGGTTCGTGTTCAGCTGTTTGGAGTTCCAACTCGTCTGCGCGTCTTGGACTTCGGTGCCCTCCCGTTGCTCCTGCTCTACTTTGCAGTGGGGCATTGCTAGCACCGGCTGATTGTGAACCCCCCCTCACTAGTTGCCGAGTCTTCTTCCAGGCAGACTCTCTGTGGTGATCCATAACATCTTGTAGCAAAAACTCACCTTCTCGGCGAGCGTATTTGCTTGTTGAGGCCACCAGTGAATTTTTAACTATCAAGTTCTTCTTGGACCTGTCAATATAAATAACCCCAACCCTCGCGATAGCAAATGCGACAAATACGTAGAAGAACATTCTACAAGACTTAATACGAGGCAAGCCACGCTGGAGTGGATACAGTCGCGACTTCTGCACCGAAAAACGCAAAGACGCAATTTTTAGCGGCACTCTGAATGCCGGTTTTACTTTTCCTTTTCGACTATGTGACCCGGATGATTTGTTCATCGCCTTCAATATCTCAAGCATAAGATAAAAGCCCTTTGGGCGCGAAGAGCGTTGGACTGCCCAGCCGAGGAATGAAACCAACTTAAAAAAATACCTTGATCATCTATCTAAGGGTTATTCGGCATAGCCGATCTTACACGACTCCAACTTCCAAAATGTAACAATCACCTGGTATATCGTTTATCAAGGTTG
>MDTA01100983.1_pt1 | contig 14744 bp, 10 predicted proteins | sample 811151 | NCBI WGS metagenome assembly MDTA01 (sample SAMN05326648, study PRJNA326480) | marine metagenome | isolation source: seawater | place: Indian Ocean: South | collected 2010 | reverse complement strand
CATGGGAAGACAACTACAACTTCATTAATATCTAAGATTTTATCTACTGCAAAATTAGACCCAACTATAATAAATGGAGGAGTTATAAATTCATTTAATAGTAATGCTAAATTAGGAAAAGGTGACTGGGCTATTCTAGAGGCAGACGAGTCCGACGGAAGTTTTTTAAAGATACCTATTAATTATTCAATAGTTACCAATATAGATTTCGAACATATTGATTATTATAAAAATTATAAAAATTTAGAAAATGCATTTATTCAATTTATAAATAAAACTCCTCCAATTGGAAAATCTTTAATTTGTATAGATAATAAAAATATTAAGAAAATTTTAAATAAAATCAAAAATAAAAATATACTAACTTATGGATTTCATAAAAAAGCAAATTATAGAATTAGCAATACAAGATATAATGTTGATCACTCATTATTTGATCTACATTATAAGAATTTGAATAACAGCAAGACAAAAATTAGAAACATTAATTTAAAACTAATAGGAAAACACAATGTTCTTAATGCAACTGCAGCTATAGCAGTTTGTATAAATTTGGGAGTGAAAGTTAGTATTATTAAAAAAGCTTTAAAAAAATTCTCTGGGGTTCAAAGAAGAATGACTAAAATATTTACAAAAAACAAAAACGAATTTTTCGATGATTATGCTCATCATCCAACTGAAATTTCATCAGTATTGGATGGAGTAAAAGAAGTTTATAATAAAAGAAAAATTATTACAGTTTTTGAACCTCATAGATATACTAGGGTAATTTCATTAAAAAATGCTTTTTCTAAATCATTTATAAAATCAGATTTAGTTTTACTTTGTCCTATATACGCTGCAGGTGAAAAGAAAGATTTAAATTTTGATTTAATTAATTTTGCAAAATTAATATCAAAAAACTCGAAAACCCAGGTAGTCCTTGTAAAAAATCAAAAAGAGCTATCAAACTATTTTAAAAAAAATCTAATGAGTGATGAAATTATAATTGGTATGGGAGCTGGTTCTATCTCTCAGTGGATGAGAGAGCTAAAATTTAGTTTATGAATTTAAATATAAATCTTTTAAAAAAAAAGTTTGGAAAAAGTTTAGTAATTAATGAAAACTTATCAAAATATAGCTGGTTTAATTTAGGAGGCCCAGCAGAAATTTTTTTTAGACCAGATAATAAGAGTCAGTTGATAAATTTTTTAAGTGAAATTAAAGCAAATAATTATAATTTTCATATTTTGGGAGCAGGATCAAATACATTAATCAGAGATTCCGGAATAAAAGGTATAGTGATTAAATTAAGTTCAAACTTTTCAGATATAAAATTAGTAGCAAAAGATACAATTGAAGTAGGTGCCGCAGCATTAGATAGAAAAGTTTCAGAATTTGCTAAAAATAATGGAATAGCAGGAATGGAATTCCTATCATGTATTCCAGGCTCTATAGGAGGAGCAGTAATAATGAATAGTGGATGTTATGGCTCAGATATCTCTAAGATTTTATTTTCTATTAAAGTAATTGACAATAAAGGAGACGAAAAAGAATTAAAAAATGATGAAATTGAATTTTCTTACAGAGGCACGAATATTCCAAAAAAATATATAATATTATCTGTAATACTAAAGGGTGTTAATTTTTCAAAAGAATTGATTTCAAAAAAACAAGAGGAATTAATCAAAAAGAAAAAAGAATCTCAACCAAGTCAAATAAAAACTTGCGGCAGTACATTTAAAAATAATAATAAAAAAAAAGCATGGATGCTAATAAAAGAGTCTGGATGTGATAAATTTTATGAAGGAGAAGCAAAGATTTCTGAAAAACACTGTAATTTTTTTATAAACAATGGAAAGGCCAAAGCTTCAGATATAGAAAAATTAATCCATAAGGTAAAAAAAGAAGTATATTTAAAAACTGGGGTTAATCTGGAATTAGAGATAAAAATTATTGGCGATGAAAAATAAAAAAGTTTTAGTGGTACTAGGAGGGACATCTGGAGAAAGAGAAGTTAGTCTTGATAGCGGAAGAGCGTGTATTAAAGCATTAAAAAAAATGGGTTATAAAGTATCAACTTTTGATCCTAAAAAAAAACCCTTAAATTTAATAGATAAAAATAAAGTTGATGTGATTTTTAATGCTCTTCATGGAAAAGATGGTGAAGATGGGGTAGCTCAAAGCTATTTTGAATATTTAAGAATTCCATACACTCATTCAGGTGTAATCAGTTCATATAATGCAATGAACAAAATAATCTCAAAAGAAATATTCAAGAAAAATAAGATTAAATCTCCTAAGTATTTTGTATTTGAACAAAAAGATTATAACAAATTCAAATTAAATTTAGCTATTAAACGAAAAAGAATTAAATTTCCTATTGTAGTGAAACCAATAAATGAAGGTTCCAGCATTGGAGTAAAAATATGCAAAAATATTATACTACTAAATAAATCTGTAAAATCTCTTTTTAAAAAATATCAAAAATTGATTTTTGAACCCTATATCGGAGGACAAGAAATTCAAGTGGCCGTTATTAATGGAGAATCATTGGGTGCAATTGAACTTCAACCAAAAAGACAATTTTACGATTATAAAGCTAAGTATTCAAAATTAGCAAAGACCAAACACATCATGCCAGCCAATTTAAAAAAGTCTAAGTATAAAGAAGCTCTTCAAATTGCAAAGAAAGCACATAACGCTCTAGGCTGCAAAGGTATAACTAGATCAGATTTCAAATTTTTTAAGAATCGATTTTATCTTTTGGAAATCAATACTCAGCCAGGGATGACAGATTTATCTTTAGTTCCCGAGATAGCTAACTACGAAGGAATATCTTTTGAGAGTTTAGTTGGAAAAATATTACTAAATGCCGGTTTAGATAGATGAAAAAATCATTCTTTGGACTGATTATACTTTTCGTTCTTCTAACTACTTACTCACCAAAGACAGATTTAATTAAAAATTTTAATCTTAATATTAAAAAAATTATAATTGAAGATACTTCAATTGTAGATCAAAATGAAATCAAAAAAAAATTGAATTTTTTATATGAAGAAAATTTATTTTTTTTAGATACTCGCAATATCGAGATACTATTAAAAAGTGAAACTTTTATTGAAAGTTTTATTATTAAGAAAATTTATCCAAGTACTTTAAAATTGTTAATTTTAGAAAAAAAACCTATAGCAATTTTACAACTTAAAAAAAAAAAATTTTATATTTCAAATAAAGGAGATTTGATAAATTTTATAGACATAGATAAATACAAAAATTTACCTATAGTTTTTGGAAATGGAAAAACTTTCTATTCATTATATAAAGATCTTGAAGATATTAGATTTCCAATACAAACAATAAAATCTTTTTATTTTTTTGACTCTGGTAGATGGGATTTAATTACGATTGATGATAAAATAATTAAACTACCAATCAAAGACTATTTAGAAAGTTTAAAAAACTTTATGAAGTCAAAGAATAATAGTAACTTTAATAATTACAAAATTTTTGATTATAGAATTAAAGATCAACTTATTATAAACTGAAAATGAACACAGATACCCCAAAACTTTTCGTTGAAATCAGTAATTATAATTATATTTTTATAGCTATAAAATATGATGATGATCAGAATTTAAGAGTTGTTGAAAAAATCATTCACACTAGCCAAGGAATTAATAGAAACAAAATTATAGATATTGATCGGGCAAGTGAAACAATAAAAAAAAATATAGAAATAATTGAAAAAAAATTAAATTATGTTTTTAAAGATGTAAATGTAATTATAGAAGATTTTACCACATCTTGTGTAAATATTTCTGGATTTAAAAAATTAAATGGATCACAAATTTTAAAAGAAAATATTTCTTATATTTTAAATTCCCTTAAGTTAGATGTTGTAAAAAATGAAGATCAAAAAAGTATTATACATATTTTTAACTCTAGGAGTATTTTAGATGGAATTAATACTGATAATTTACCAATAGGTTTATTTGGTAATTTCTATAGTCATGAACTTACTTTTTTTTTGATTGAAAACAATGATCTAAAAAATATTAAGCTAATATTTAATAGAAATAATTTAAATGTAAGAAAAGTAGTCTTAAAAAGTTTTAGCGAAGGGATTTATTTAACTAAGCAAAATAATAGTATTAAGTCTTTTTTTAAAATTAAATTTTATAAAGAGAATTCCAGTATTATTTATTTTGATAATGACTCTTTCAGATATTCAGAATATTTTAATTTTGGAACAAATATAATTTTAAAAGATATTTCAAAAATTTGTTCTATAGACATTGAATTAATAGAAAATTTTTTATCTCAAAATCTTTTTAATAAAAAATTTAATGACGATGAATATTTAGAGGAAAAATATTTTACAAAGGGAAACTTTAGAAAGATTAGAAAAAAACTAATTTTAGAGATTGCACAAGCAAGAATTAATGAAATTATTAATATCATTTTCTATAATAATCCTAATTTAAAAACTTTTCAGGAAGATAGCGTAAAAATATATTTAACTATTAAAGATTATTTAATTTTTAATAATTTTGGAAATAGTTTTAAAGATTTTTTTCAAAATAATAAAAATATAGAAATAAGTTTTATAGACGATTGTGATATAGAAACATTAGTTATTAATACTGAGAATTTATTAACTTATGGATGGAAAAAAGAAGCTATACCAATAACCCAGACTAAAAACTCAATAATTACAAGGATTTTCAAGTCTCTATTTGGTTAGTGTTTGTTATTTTTTGAAACATTTGTTGTTTTAATCCTTTTATATCAATTTTGTATAAATCCAGATGCTTCAAACCACTCAAAAAACCATAAAAGAAAAAATAGATTTTAAAGGCGTAGGTTTACATAACGGTATAGAAGTAAATTTAACTGTCAAACCTTCAAAACCAAATACGGGAATAATTTTTAAAAGAGTTGATATCAATAGTAATAATATTATTGAAGCGAACTTTAAAAATGTGGTTGAACCTATTTTGTGTACTAAGTTAAGAAATAAAAATGGAGTTTATGTTTCGACTATAGAACATCTAATGGCAGCCTTTTATGGTGAAGGTATCGACAATGCTTTAGTAGAAGTCGATGCTTCAGAAATTCCTATCATGGATGGCTCTGCAATAGATTTTGTGGATGCAATAAGATCAGTAGGAAGAGAAGAACAAAATGAACCTAGAAAGTTTATTAAAGTATTAAAAAAGGTTGAAGTTAAAGATGGACAAAAATTTATTTCTATAGAGCCACTTAATCAAGATTTAATAATTGATTTTGAAATTATTTTTAATAATCCTTTGATTAGAACAAGAAGGAAAGTATTTAAATTTAGTAATGATGATTTAACAGAAATTTATAACTCTCGAACTTTTTGTTTATATGAAGAAATAGATAATATTAAAAGAATGGGTTTAGCTAAAGGAGGATCATTAGATAATGCAATAGTAGTTCAAGGGAGTAAAATTTTAAATGAAGACGGCTTAAGAAACAGACATGAATTTGTTTATCATAAAATACTGGATTGTTTGGGAGACATAATGTTATCTGGCAATCGTATATTTGGACATATTAAAACATCCCAAGGCGGTCATGCTTTGACTAATAAATTATTGATGAAATTCTTTTCAGATAAATCTAACTGGAGTTTAGAAAATTTTGAAAATATCGAAAAACAAAATGAAAATTCATATAAAAATCCAGTAGCTATCGGCGTCTAATATCATTAAAATTTACCATTGCATTTTAATTTGCTATTAATTAGCGTATGCTTTTAAGAATTATTTTAACTATAGCTTTAATTTTTTTTTCTTATTCATGTTCCAAAAAAGAGATAGAATATGAGCCCAAAGCTAAAGTTGATCCATATATTTTATACCAAGAAGGTTTTGATGCATTTAATAATAACGACTATTTTTTTGCAGAAAAAAAATTTTCTGAAGCAGAATTAAATTTTGAAATTGTTGAATATGCTGCCAAGTCGGCAATCATGGCTAGTTATTCACTTTATGGTATAAATTTTTATTCTGAGTCATTAGATAATCTAGAAAGGTATTTAAAAAAATATCCTGCAGATAAAAATGTTATGTACGCCCATTATTTAATTGCAATTATACATTATGAACAAATTTCAGATGAAAAAAAAGATTTACAGCCTTTGTTAGATGCAAGTGATAAAATTGATTTTTTTCTAAAAGAATATCCCAACTCTGATTATGCTATTGATTTGAAATTTAAACAAGATCTAATTCAAAATCAACTTGCAGCAAAAGAATTGTATATAGCAAGGTATTATATTTCTACTCAAAAATGGGTTCCAGCAATAAGCAGATTAAAGATAATTGTAAGAGATTACGAAAAAACGGTATTCATAGAAGAAGCACTACACAGGTTAGTAGAAATTCATTTTTATTTAGGTTTAGAGGAAGAGTCAAAAAAATACGCTCAAATTTTAGGATATAATTATAATTCAAGTGAATGGTTTAAGCGATCTTATAAAGTTTTAAATAAGGACTACAAAATAGTACAAAAAAAGAAATCTAAAAAAGATGAAAGTTTTTTAAAAAAAATTATCAATAAAATTAAATGAACAATAAGTCAGAAATTATAAAAAAATATAAAAAAAAAGTAAATCTTCTTAAAAAACATAACAAATTATATTTTAATAAAGATAATCCTATTATTTCCGACTCTGAGTATGATGATTTAAAAAAAGAAATAATTAAATTAGAAAAAACAAATAATTTTCTGAAAAAATTAGATTTAACCAAAACAATGGTAGGCTCACCTCCATCAAATAAATTTCAAAAAATTAAACATTTAAAACCAATGCTTTCTCTTTCTAATGCTTTTGATAAAAATGATATGGATGATTTCTTAAGTAAAATTAACAACTTCTTAAAAATTAAAGAAAAAAATATTGAGCTTTTTTCAGAATTGAAAATTGACGGTATATCAGCATCTTTAGTTTATGAAAAAGGGATTCTCACTAAAGGCATTTCAAGAGGAGACGGTGTTATAGGAGAAGATATTTTGGAAAATCTTAAAACTATTCATGAAATCCCAAAAGAAATTAATGGGAGTAATATTCCTAATTTATTGGAGATAAGAGGAGAAATTTATATTGGAAAAAATGATTTTAAAAATATTAAAAGTAATTTTTCTAATCCAAGAAATGCTGCCGGGGGATCTCTAAGACAAAAAAATTCTAGTGAAACTGCAAAAATACCTCTCAAGTATTTTGCCTATGGTTTAGGTGCAATAGAGCCTAAGATATTTAACACTCAATCTCAATTTTTGGATAAAATTATGGATTGGGGGTTTTTAATTAATCCACTAGGAAAAATAGTTAAACATTTAAAAGAAATTGAAACTCAATACAATTATATAGATTCAATAAGATCTTCTTTAGACTATGATATTGATGGGTTAGTTTTTAAAGTTAATGATTTAAATTTACAATCAAGACTAGGAAATACTTCAAATTCTCCTCGTTGGGCTATTGCGTACAAGTTTTCCGCCGAAAAAGCAGTTACAAAAATTAAAGATATAGTTATACAAGTTGGCAGAACTGGAGCAATAACGCCTGTTGCAAAAGTAGAACCAGTAACAGTTGGTGGAGTTGTAGTTTCAAATGCAACACTGCATAATGAGGACGAAATTATAAGAAAAGATATTAGAATAGGCGATACAATTAAAATTCAAAGAGCAGGAGATGTGATTCCACAAGTAATTTCAGTTGATAAATCAAAAAGAAATCCTAAAAGTAAGAAATATATTTTTCCTGAAAATTGCTTATGTGGCGCAATCACTCAAAAAGAAGTAAATAAATCTACTAAAAAAGAAGACGCAGTGAGAAGATGTTTAAAAGGTTATGAATGTGAATATATTGCAAGAGAGAAATTGAAACATATGGTATCTAAAGACGCTTTTAATATCGACGGTCTTGGAAAAAAAGTAATTGATCAATTTTGGGATTTAAAATTAATTAGAAAACCATCGAATATTTTTGCAATTAATTATAATAAAATTGAGAATCTTGAAGGATGGGGAAGACTATCAATTAACAATCTTAAAAAAGCGATTGAGAAGTCAAAAATTATAGGATTAGATAGATTTATTTTTTCAATAGGCATAAGGCATATAGGCCAAGAGAATGCAAAAATTTTAGCAGGCTTTTTTAAGTCAATTAATAGATTTTCTGATTTATTTAATGAAAAAAATAGGAAAGAAATCTTAGAAAATTTAATTGATCTTGATGGTATTGGTGAGACCCAAATTGATTCAATAAATATTTTTTTTTCAAGTAACAAAAATATTGAGATAGTTAAACAATTAGTAGACAAATTAAAAATAAAAGATTTTAAAACTCAAATTAAAAAAGGAAAATTTTCAAACAAGACAATTATGTTCACAGGTGGTTTTGAAAAAATGAGCAGATCCGAGGCAAAGTTATTAGCTGAAAATAATGGAGGAAAAGTTTTAGGAAAAATATCAAAAAAATTAGACATTTTAGTAATAGGTAATTCTAAACCAGCAAATAAAAAGATTGAAAACGCAAAACAATTAAATATAAAAATTATTAAAGAGAATGAATGGTATAAAATCTTAAATCTTTGAGCAAGCCTGTTTTAAATCTAATAATTCTGATTTGTTCATAAATTTTTTTAGATTGTTAAAAACATCTTTGTGATAATTATTAAGCCAATTAATTTCATTATAATTAAGTTTTTTTTTATTTATTAAAGATTTGTCTATTGGGGCCATTGTTAAGTTATTAAAAGAATAACCTTTTTTGTTTTTTTTAACTCTAACTAGGTTTTCAATTCTTATTCCAAATTTACCATTTTCATAATATCCTGGTTCGTTAGAAACTATCATCCCTTCTTTAAAATTTACTTTATTTTTTTTTGAGATAGACTGAGGTCCTTCATGAACGTTTAAGAAATATCCAACTCCATGGCCTGTTCCATGTGCATAATCTAAATTTACATCTCTTAAAGGTTTTCTTGCAACACTATCAATTTGAGCGCCATAAGTATTATTTTTTAATTTATAAGTTGCTACAGCAATGTGACCTCTTAACACTCTAGTAAAAATGTCTTTTATTTTTTTATTATCATTATTAAGTGAAATTGTACGAGTCACATCTGTTGTGCCGAAGTTATATTGGCCACCCGAGTCCACTAAATAAATATCACCTTTTTTTAATTTTCGATTGCTTTTTTTGGATGCTTTGTAATGAATAATTGAACCATTGGGACCTGATCCAGATATTGTTGGAAAACTTAAAAATTTAAAATCTTTATTTTTTTTCCTAAATTCTAATAATTTTTCTTGGGCACTAATCTCATTTATATTTTGTTTTCTGTAATTTTTCTTAAGCCAAAACAAGAATTTAGTAAGTGCAGCACCATCGTGTATATGAGATTTTATAGTATTTTTAATTTCTAATTTAGATTTTACAGATTTTAAAAAATCAATCGGATCTTGAAATCCTATGATCTTATTATATTTTCTTAAAATATTTTCGAAGTATATGGAGCAAGATGAAGAATCTATCAAAATTTTTTTATTCTCAATTTTTGCAAGAAAGTGATGAGTATGTTTTATATCTATAAAATTTAAATTTTTAAATTTTTTCTTAAAATGAATATCAATCTTTCTTAAATCACAAAAAAAATTAATTTTCTTTTTAGAATCTATGGTTAAGTATGCATTAGGAATCGGTGTAAATTCTGAGTCATGGCCTCTTATATTTAAAAGCCAAGCGATATTTTCACTTGAGGATATAAACTGAAAGTCAATTTTTTTCTTATTTAATATATTGGTTAATAAATTAATCTTTAATTTATAATTTTTATCTACAGCTTTTTTGGGCAAAATATAGAATTTTTTTAGATTATAATTTTCTTTTTTGATCCATAATTTATCAATTAAATTTTGATTAATAAGCACAAGCTTACAATTAGTATTTTCAAAAATTTTTTTTAGTGTTTTTTTTGTATGTAGTTTTGGATCAAAACCAATTTTTAATTTTTTCTTTTTTAAAATATCAGATGGAAAATCATTGGGAATAGTGACTATATTAAATAATTTCCTACTTTGGATTTTAGCTTGCAGTGTATACCTGCCATCTACAAATAAATAATTTTTATTTTTTAGTATTAAAGCAAATCCATATGAGCCAGAAAAATTGCTAATAAATTTTAACTTATCTTTGTTTTCTGGTATATATTCCCCAAAAAATTCATCATTTTTGGGCACAATGTACCCGTCTAAATTATAATGATTTAATAATTTTTTTAACTTATTTATTTTTTCCATTTAAGTTCTTTATTTTTTTTATACCTGTTCCATCCAGGACTTCTATATTCTTCGTTGAATTCAATTGAGTTATCTTGATTAAATTCAAAATCATCAATTGCTTTATTAATATTTATCTCATTTTTTTCTACACCATCATCTGGAATTTCATTTATAAACCTTGATGGTAAAGCATCCATCCAATCGCCGTGATAGGCTCTTTTCATGGCGAAAGACAAATAAGCTTCTTTCTTAGCTCTTGTAATTCCAACATAAGCTAGTCTTCTTTCTTCTTCTAAAGCAAAGTCTCCTTTCTCTTCCAAAGATTTTTGGTGGGGAAATAATCCCTCTTCCCATCCAGGTAAAAAAACCACATCGAACTCTAGTCCTTTAGCAGCATGCATTGTCATCAAATTTACCTTAGCTCCTTCCCATTCTTGATCTATAGAAGTTGCTAGAGCAACATGTTCTAAAAAATTTTGTAAATTGTCATAGTCTTGCATAGCTCTTAACAATTCTTTTAAATTTTCTAGTCTATTCTCATTTTCTAAATCCTTTTTATTTTTTAACATTGCTGAATAACCTGACTCATCTAAAACTAATTTAAGAAGATCATAGTGTTTCATATTCTTTGAGTCTTTTCGCCATTTATGAATTAAATTAATTAATTGTTTTAAAGCAATCTTAATTTTAGGTTTAAACTCTCCATTTTCTAAAATTTTTATTATAGAGTCTTCCAAACAAAGTTTGTTTTGATTACCGAATAGATAAATTTGATTTAAAGTACTTTCACCAACTCCTCTTTTTGGAGATCCAATTACTCTTTCTAAAGCTAAATCATCATATTTTTGATTAATAATTCTTAAATAGGAAACTGCGTCTTTTATTTCAGCTCTTTCATAGAATTTAATCCCACCCAAAACTCTATAACCTATCCCAACCTGAAGAAATCTTTCTTCAAACTCTCTTGTTTGGTAGATAGCTCTTACTAAAATTGACACATTATTGAGAGAATATTTTTTTTTGAGATTATGTTCAATAATATCACTAATTCCTTGAGCTTCATCTTTTCCAGTCTTATAACAATTCAATTTTACCGGCTCACCTTGATTTGCAGATGACCACAATTTTTTTCCTAATCTATTAGAATTATTAGAAATTAGTGTAGAAGCTATTTCTAAAATATTTTTTGAAGATCGGTAATTTTGTTCTAATTTAAAAACTTTGCAATTTTCGTAGATTTTATCGAACGTTAAAAAATTTTTTATTTCTGCTCCTCTCCAGCTATAAATTGACTGATCATCATCACCAACACAACAAATATTCTTTTTTTCATTAACTAGTAAATTTAACCATTTATTTTGGATAAAATTAGTGTCCTGATATTCATCAACCAAAATGTATTTAAAGTTTTTTTGGTAGATTTCTTTTATATCTTTGTTTTCTTCAAAAAGTTTTACACAAAATAAAATTAAATCACCAAAATCAAAAGCATTTAAGTCTTTCATTTTTTTTTGATAGATTTCATATACTTTTAACACTGACTTTGTAATTGATCCTGATTTTTTAATTTTGACATCTTGTGGAAGAAAACCTTTATTTTTCCATTGATCTATGTGATACATAATTAATTGAGGTGAGAATTTTTTTGCATCTAAATCTTCGCCCTTGACTATGTTTCTGATTAGTTTTTTTTGATCTTCAGTGTCTAAGATAGTAAAATTACTTTTATAGCCCAAAGCCTCAGCATGTTTTCTAAGGAATTTAACACTTATTGAATGGAATGTTCCTAGCCAAGGAACTGCATTTGAATTACCTTTTATGTGACTCATAACTCTACTTTGCATTTCTTTAGCTGCTTTATTAGTAAAGGTTACGCACAATATTTGATTTGGCCATGCCTTTTTTTGATTAATGATATGAATTAGCCTTGTAGTTAATACTCTTGTTTTTCCAGATCCAGCACCTGCTACAATTAAATTTGGTCCTTCAGTATTTAATACTGCTTCTTTTTGCTCTTTGTTTAAGTTTTCAATTAATTTATCAATGCTATTCATATTAGAAAAATTTCATTTATACACTAGTTATAAAAATAAAAAAAATGATTAATAAAATTTTCAAAAGAATTCACAATAAGTATTCAAACTTTTTCAAATTTTTTTTCTTCTTGAGGTATATATTTTCCATCTTTTTAATTGCTATTGTCCTATTTCTTTCAATACCGAAATTTTTTAACTATGAAAAGAAACAAGATGTTTTAAAAGAGTATTTGGTCAAATATTATGATCTGGAGATAAATAATTACAGCTCAATACAATTCAAAGTTTTTCCTCTACCAAATTTATCTATTAAAAAAGTAAATTTAAAAGTAAAAAATAAACCTATATTCTTAAATATAAAAAATTTAAATATTTTTTTAAATTTTAAAAATATCTACAATTATGAAGATTTTGTAGCTAGAAAAATATTCTTACATGATAGTAAAATAACTTTAGATATTGATAAGAGCAATGATCTGTTAGTTTATTTTGAAAATTTTAAAAATAAATTAGATGTTGAAAAACTTAATCTTAATTTAAAAAAAAAAACTAACTCTATCATAGAAATAAAAAAAATTCAGTTCTCTAATTATGGATACAACAAAAATAAAATTAAAGGAGAAATATTTGATAAAGAGTTTGAAGCTCACTTTAATGAAGATAATAAAAGTCTAAATTTCAAAATTTTAAATACTGGAATTCAAGCAAATTTTAAATTTGATGAAATAAATGAAATAAATTCTTTATCTGGATCATCAAAGATAAATATTTTGAAAAATTATTTAAAATTTAATTTTATAATAAGAAATGATCAAGTAAAAGTTACTAATGCTGATTTAAAAAACAAGAAACTATCTTTATCTTTTGATAGCTTATTTATGTTTAATCCTTTTTTTGTGTCAGATTCAGAAATAAAAATTAATAAAATAGATAAAAAATTAATTAATAATCTTGTTTTAGAAAAAATTCTTTACAATAAAAAAATATTAAAAAAATTTAATGGTAGTAATAAAATCAGTTATATTAAGAAAAGATCACTTAATAGTTTGATTAATCGCCATGATTTAAGATTAGACTTTGCTCATGGAAGATTAGCTTACTTAAGCAAAATATTTATTTCAGGAGGGATTATAATCTGTAAAGGTGATAGCTTATTCATCGAGGAGTATCCCAGACTTAATTTTGATTGTTTTTTTAATATTAAGGATAATAAAAAATTTTTAAAAAAATTTTCTATATCTGAAAAATTTGATAAAGATTCAATTGATTTAAATGTTATTGGATCTCTTAATCTTCTTAATAAAAAAATAAATTTTAATACAATTAAAATAGATAAAAATTATATCGCTAAAGAAGAAGATAAAAATTTTTTTAAAAAATCTTTTGAACAAATTTTATTTGATGAGAGATTTTTTTCAATATTCAATAAAAATAAAATTAGAAAATATATTTTAGAAATAATTTAGTTCTATTTTGGTTTGGTCATCCTAATTGGGCTCATTATTTTATTATATTCTTTTTCATTTATTAAACCTGCTTTAATAACTTCTTCTTTTAATGTTGTTCCATTTTTATGAGCTATTTTTGCTATTTGTGCTGCTCGATCATATCCAATTTTTGGAGCCAAGGCAGTGACTAGCATTAATGAGTTATTTAGAAGATATTTAATTCTTTTTTTATCTGCTTTAATTCCTTTTATACAGTACATACTAAAAGTTTTTGCAGAGTCGCTCATAATATTTATTGATTGTAAAATATTATGAATAATTAGAGGTTTAAAAACATTTAATTCAAAATGACCATGAGACCCAGCCATCGTAATACCATTATGATTTCCTATTACTTTTACACAGACCATTGTTACCGCCTCAGATTGAGTAGGATTCACTTTACCTGGCATAATCGAAGAGCCAGGTTCATTTGAAGGTAAAATTAACTCCCCATATCCTGCTCTTGGACCAGAACCTAAAAATCTTATGTCATTTGCAATCTTCATCAAACATACTGCTGTGGTATTTAATGTTCCTGAAAAGTTAACAATTTCATCGTGAGCCGCTAGAGCTGCAAATTTATTTGAGGCAGGTTTAAATGGCAATTTGGTTATTTTACTTATTTCTTTTATAATTTTTTTATCAAAATTTCTTCTTGTATTTAAACCAGTACCTACTGCTGTCCCTCCTTGTGCTAAATAGTATATTTCTTTTAAAGCATTTTCTATTCTTACAATGCATTTTTTTAATTGAGATTGATATCCAGAAAATTCTTGACCTAAAGTTAAAGGAGTGGCATCTTGTAAGTGAGTTCTTCCAACTTTAACAATACTTTTAAATTCTCTTGATTTTTTTGCCAACTCTTTTTCTAATAATTTTAAAGAAGGTAAAAGTTTTTCTGTGGTTTTTATAGCAATTG
>MDTA01101133.1_pt1 | contig 14751 bp, 20 predicted proteins | sample 811151 | NCBI WGS metagenome assembly MDTA01 (sample SAMN05326648, study PRJNA326480) | marine metagenome | isolation source: seawater | place: Indian Ocean: South | collected 2010 | reverse complement strand
GTACGCGCATGCAGGGTAATACTTTTACCTCCACGTGATGCTACTTCGTCTTTCACAAGCAAAACTGCGCCGGCGCCATAAACAGACGCACTCGGAATCAAAATATTGACATTATCTACTTGAGTTACCCCCAGAATATAGGACGGCACGCTGGCTGTAATAGATTTCGCGGACACACCCGTATACATGCCCTTAAAGGCTCTCACTGAAACTGTTTGGGATGAATTGTCGACGTCCAAGATTTTGACATTGGATATATTCGACACACTCAGACTACCGGTTCTTACATGTCTATCCGTGTTGTCGTTACCAAAAAACGTGTTACCCGTAACATTAAGTTCCATCCTGTTCTTAATGTAATAGTTGTCTGCATGAATGGCGCCAGAAATAAACATGGCGCCACTGAGCATTAGTCTGCTGGCATTTTTCCTATATAGGAAGTTAACGGAGCCCGAAGAGTTTCCTCCGGAGGTTTTGAATTGCACTGAATGCAATGGTCCACTTGCGGCTCCATCTGCGGATCCGCTGCAGTCTACGTATGCCCAGCCAAACTTCGCCATGGGCCTATCCTACTCCTGCTGAACCTGACCAGTTAGGACCTATTGAGCCGGAAACTTTATTCGGCTTGATTGACGTCATTCCGGCTACAATAGAAAGTGCCGGCGTGCCTGCCGAAAGCATCCACAACTGTGAGACTTTCAGTTCTAATCTAACCGTCTGGTGTTGCTGAACCCTTGTAGAGCCGACCGTATCTCCCGACAATACAATGTAATTGCCTTTGTTTATTCCATTTGAGGAAAAGCCAATCTTAACATCATTCGAGCCGTGGTTGGTGATCTGCACCCAGCGTGTCACGTAGGGGAAATCTACTTTTCTTTTCGTCCCTGCGGATAGTGTTAAGTGATTCGCATATGGTCTTCCACTAACCTGATACGCCGGCGTGTGGTTCACCCCGACATCAGATGCCCATGAGGGATTCCAGTTTTTAGCCATGTTTAAAAATCTCCATAATTTAATTATTCAATATAAATAGTCTCTATTTTTTTCTATTACGTCTTTCTTGTGCTTTCGCTCGTTTTAGTTGTTCTCTTTTGCGTTGGCGTTCTGCTCTTTCACGCTTTTCTCTTTTTGCTTCGGAAGGCTTTTTATAACGACGACGGTTGCGAACTTCTTCTACAATTTTTTCTTTCTTAGTCTTTTTTATAAATCTTCTTATCATTCTTTCGTGGTTGCCACGACATTCCCGAGATGTTACTAAAACATTTGATTTCTTTCTTGCTGCCATATTTCCTACTTCATTGCATCCCACATTCTAGAGGCACCACCCATCAAAGAGCTTATATCGACGCCTGGGTCTGAAGGGTTCCCAAGATCAACAGAGCCCGGTGCAGGCTCTTTGGCTTCATAGCCACTAAGCGCTTCTGTGCCTTCAAACACATTCACACCATTGTATGATTCGCGACCTATCGCATCTAATAACTTTCTACGTTTTTCTTTTCTTTTTTGTATTGACTCTTCGGACGGACCGCTTGGTGGTGCTGGCGTGGCTCTTGTTTGTTTAGACTCTACTACAAGGTTGCCAGACATTCCTTTTGCCACTTCTGCTACCACATTCGATAATAAACCCTCTTCAAGTAAAATTTCGTGAATGCATTCTTTTACCATGGGTTTTATTAAAGTTTTCAATTCTTTTTTGTTCATTTAGCACCTGTACTGTTATATAATTCTTTCCATCGATTGACGGTCTTTCTTTCTAAAATTTTATTGTTATAGCGTTTTACCATCTCTTGTAAGATAGCGCCAACATCTTCGTCGCTATAGCCACGATCTGACATTTGTTTTGTAAGCGCTGTCACTAGATTTGTTACAAAGCTTTTGAGTTTTTGCGGATCTCCGAAGAATTTTGCAGCCTCCTCATCTCTAGCTATAAGGCTCTCAAGATCGCCCTGCAGGGCGCGCACGATAACTTTACCAACTGCACTTTTCCCTTGTTCGACTTCTGCTTTTGCAACTGCTGCGGCGCGCTCTGAGTCTGTTGTTCCAGGACCGGAGGAGCCTGTTCGATCTTTGGCGGGCGGCATATCTATGGATGGCTGCGATTGTGCACTTAGATTTTGTTGTGCCCAGGCTTGGATTTTGGAAGATGCATCTCCCATTCCTGCTTTATTTAATATCTTTGAAACACCAAGCAACTGATTCCTTAAGTCTGCTTGTGTGTCTGGTTCCATCATGGATACCCCAGCGGCAGTTAAGTTTTCAATGCTAGCCGCCGTTTGGGCAGCTTTTGCCATGGCAGCTGTACCTTTTGCAGCTTCTATTGCCTTAGCGGTTCTAGCCAAGGTTCCAGTCAGCTTACCAGCCTTGCCAGCCATAACGATTCCCTTAAAGTAAGAACCGGCAATAGGTAACGCAGCAATCAAATCAATAGCTGCTTTGCCCCACTCGCCCCTACCGGCATGCAAGATAAGAGAGCCTAATGCTGCCGGGGTGGCAATGGCGGAGCCAATCCCTGTCATACCAAGTAGATTTGCTGCATCTAATACCACCTCAGCCTTGTCGCCAATAGATTTTTCCTGATCTGCTTGTGGCTGCTGATCTCTGACTCTTGCTGCGGCTGCAGCTTGAGCTTGCTGGCGTGCTGCAGCGCCACCTTCCGGCGGATCTCCATCGCCGGGGGGAGGTGGTGTTTGTGCGGCAGCTGCGTCTTGGGCGGCCTTTTGGCGGTATGCTTCATCTTCTTGTGCCTTCTTCTCTGCTGCAGTTAACTCCATTAAATTTCTAGCAAACTTGTTGGCAATCTTGTTTAAGTTAGCTTCAGCAACTGGCATGTTTCTTTTGGTCATATAATCAGATATTTTATTTGCCAATGCTCCTGCGACCTCTGGAGACAGCCCCATGTCCACTATAACATCTTGAATGTTCTTTTCACCTTCTCTTGAGGTTTTTGTAACTGAAAGGGGAGTATCTTTGCTTGACTCTTGATCGGTTGAAGGGTCTTCTGAATCGGTCTCATCACTATCGGTAGATTCGCTGTCTTCAATCGTTTGTTCCATCTCTACTTGTGTCTCGGCAACATTTACTGCTCTTTCTACATTTTCCTCTGTTGCGCCAGTTTGGAATTGACTCAATAGTGACTCGATCATTTGACGTTGCGAATCAGGTAGTTCTGATAACTCTTTTTGTCCGGAGGCTACTTGCATGAACGCTTGCGCATTTTCTTCTCCAATAGCCTCTTCTAGTGCGCCGGCTGTTGAACGTAAAGCTCCTTCGTCCTGCTGCAGCTGCTCTGCTCCTGCTTGTGCATATGTTTCTCTCATTTGGGTATACCCAGCGTTCGCTTGTTTAAAATCACCAGCGGAACTTGCACGTGCCACGGAAGTGGCTACTTCTGCACGGGCGCCAGAGTATGGAACCGCCTTCTCGATATCGACAGGCTTCATAAGCTTACTAAGCTTCTTGAGCATTCCCTTTCTAGACGAACCTAATAGATACTTTCCAACCATGACTGCGCCGGCACCAACCGCAAGGGGCGCGCCGATTGCTCCAAGAGCAGCAAGAACGCCTCCGCCGGTCATGGCAGTACCGCCGAACCATGAGGCTAGAGTTCCAACGCCACCAGCGGCGCCTTGGACCAATCCAGCAAACCATGATGCTGCCGTACCTATTCCGCTTGCTGTTGCGCCAGCAACGGCGCCTACGCCACCGGGCGTGGCTATCGTGGCTCCGCCAGCAGTACCTAACGCTGCTGCCGTGCGGGGTCCAACATCTTCATCTATTGGTTCTTCTTCTTCTTTGAACACCTTATATGTTTTAGACAAATCACCTTGAAGCGCCTCCACATATTGCTTAAGCGAACTAATAATTGAGTTTGCGACTTCGGGGGGCAGTTGCCCATTCATTGCAGAATCATATACAGATTTATACATAATGCCGAGAGTGGTTGTGCCTTTTTCAAAGTCTTTAGAATTTTTTATATTTGGATATTTGGGGTAGTCTTTTTCAAACTGCTGAAACATATTTTTAACGGTCTTATCTGCCGCCATGTTCAAAGATCTGCGTACCGCTGGAGATACCTTGTCGGCTTTTTCTCCATCCTTTCCGCCTATCATATTCTTTAAGGAATCCCAAATTCCCTCATTTATTACGCCAGACTCAATAGCTTCACAGAGAGCCTTCTCTCTTATCTTGTCTGATAGTTTTTCTTTTATTAATTTCTGTACTTTGTCATTTTTCATTTTCTATCTCCAAGATAACATCATTTAGTAAGCGATTTATCTTGTCTGCAGTAGTTGTGACATTTGCAAGATTAAAATCTTTTGCTTCTTTCATCATGAAAGCATTTGGGGTTGACGGCTCTGATACAAAATCAAAACAAATTAATTGGAAGTCATCCTCAACAATTGTTTGTCCGTTACTCTCCGAAACAGAGCCCATGCCTCTAGATGATATTCCAAGCTTAACACCATCATTGACCAATTCTTGTAAGATCTTGCCAGAAGGCGTATTCAATACTCTAACCTTTCCCATAACAGCATTTCCGTCCATCCAAACTTCAGTTACCATATGGGAGGCATTCTTGAGGTTGATGACCGAATCATCTGGGTGATCTAATTCACCAAGCGCTCGACGCTCTTTTACAAGCTTTTCGTAATTTTTTATTTCTCTTTGTAACACTCTTGGTGGATAAACTCTGCCGTTTCCATTGACAACTCCGCCCTCTTGCAGCTTGCCTGTCAGGATCATACCCCCATTAGAAACAAATCTTTTTTCTTCCTCAGTCAAGAGATCTTGACACACTCCCCCCTCACATAGTTCATAATACTCTCTTAATAATACTTTGCTCATGTTTTATTCCTCCGTCGCCTGTGGCACATCAATAGGATCGGTTACGCCCGGAGGATTTCTTTCAGCTTGCGTGGTTGTCATCTTTCTAATGATTCGGGATACATCCATAATTGCTAATTCAACTTTTCCCAAAGCCTGAGTAACTTCCGGCTGATCAACCAATCCAAGAGCCTTGGCATTTTTAGCTAAGTCAGTATAGGCGCCGCGGAGCGCTTTGTCTGAGCTATTCAAGACTGTTGCGGCTTTCTTTATTCTTGCCTTTTGTTGACCGGCGGCCTTTGTTTGTGCCGCCTTTTGCTGTAGTGCTGCTTGTGTGTCTTTTTCGCCTGCCATTCCAGCAATGCCACCGAGAGCACTTTGTTTTGCTGATTTTACTGCGCTACCTACTTTGGAGAGCCCCCCTTTTGCGGCGGCCGTCGCCTGTGTCACGCCGCGACCTACCTTGCGAATTGCATCCATGACACCTTCATCAATTTCTCCATTCTCGATCATTAAATCTATTTCTTCGAGAATCATAGCTTCAAGCTCTGGTACTGTTATATTCAAAGTACTCACAGCTAAGATCCTTTACAGCAGTGCCTAACCGGCTGCAGCATCCACTTTTGTGTCCAAATGTTTGTGTTCATGTTTTACTCCGTTGTCTCCAAAGACCATATTCATAATATAAGATGTCCCAGAAGAAAGCCATCCTAAAATAAATAGATTGGCGACTGTAACATCAAAACTAAATAGTTCTGTAAACGGGGAAAGAAGCATTAAAAACCACCCGACATGAAAACCCATGCACATAGGGCAGTGAAATACCTTGCCATATCCTCCTGCTGAATCTTTTGGAGGTCTTAGGTTTTTAATTATTGGCATGTCACTGTACACCAAAATTTGTGTCAGTCCGTAGGCGCACAAAATGAAAGTCACCAATTCTACTATCATTATTACTCCATCGTATACATATAGTTTAAAGCGTAAGGATCACGAACAAAGCCATGGCGTATTGATCCTTGTTTATCTGATTGAGGTACCTCGCCAAGCTCGGTTGAGTCTTCTTTATCGGGGTGAATCATCTTCTCATCATCCATGGATATAATTGCTTCTGTATTTTCAAAGTACGGTCTTTCTTCGTTTATAAAAGTTGATAAATTTATCAAAGCCATTTTGCCTGCGCTTAATCCTTCTTGCGCCGGCGTCTGCAGTGTTGCCTCTAGAACACCGTAGATAGAGCCGGCTTGGACAGATTCAGGTACTAGTATGCCTTTTTTTACCATGTGTGCCATCAAGCGATTTTGTGCCCCATACACTAGATCATTCATCGTGTCTTTTGGAAAAGCAACCAATTTATTTGAAGTCGGAGACAGCACTATGTCAATGTCTCCATGATCAAAAATCATTATATCTCCATTCAATGATTGGCGTGCCTCAAGCTCTAAGCGTACCTTTTTTTGATTTGCCTTTTCTCCAATTTTAATTACTATCGGCATTGCTGGACAACTCCTGTAATAATGATTGAGTCTTTAAGACCACCAACAGCATCGTTTCGTTAATTTCTTGATTTTTGTATCCTTCAAGTTCTTTTATTATATTTTGGGTTTTTTCAAGCATCTCGGTATCATCCGAAATGTTCTCATTTGATAGAGCTTTTTTTAATTCGTTTTTCAACCTTGCAACTTCTTCATTTAGAAACATTTTCAATTGAAGTGCGTTGTCGGTAAATGAAGCAATATAGTGAGTTAGGAGTTCTTTTTGTTCTTTCACAAGTTGATTTGCATATTTTTCATTAAACTTTTTAACAAATGATTCAACAACCAGTGAATCAACATCAGCATTGTTATCAGATAACTCATTTGAATTGCTCATGTTTTCCACAATAAGCTGCTCTAAAACTACTCTGTTTTTCGGTGTCACTCCAAGGGAAAATAACTGCGATATCGTAGCTAAAGTTTTATAGTTGGGTACAAAATTATCGAATAAAGACGGGGTTAATTTTTTATTAATATCGTGGATTAGCTTTGTTTGGTTGTCAAAAAGGATATTCGGGTCAAGCAATCTCTTTTGCAATGTTGCTTCTTTTATAATCTTTTGACCCAATGCCAGAGTAATGTTTTGATTTTCATAAAGAGAGCGATAACACTCCAGATCTTGTTTTAAGACACTACCTTCTTTGAAGTGTTCTTTTATAATTTCAACTACAGCGCGTTTCCTTTGCTCATCATTTTGTAATATAGCAGAAGTTCCTTCTCGGACCAAAGCCTCGTAAACGAAGGCGGTGTTACGCTTCTTGTTGTGTTTTGTCTTCATTTTCATGCTCCGTAAGTATATTATCTTTTTGTTCTAAATTGCTCAATAATTCACGAATAGAATTATTTACCTCAAACAATTTATTTTCTTCATTCAACTCTTCTAATTTATAAGTAGGCTCTTTTAATTCGTAAATGCCTTTTGAGATACTTGGGATTGATGATATTTCAGATCCCGGGAAAACAGAGCGATTTGAAGAACCACGTTTTTCTTTGTTGTATTTAGCTGCATAGTTTCTCTTCCTGGGTCCACTATCAGTTCTCCTGTCATGTCTGACTGGGTTGTAAACTTTTCCTTTCGCGCCCGGCGTTAATCTGGGAGCCTGTCTGGAGCCGGGGGGCACGGCTAAAAGTGGGGAATCATCTGTTGCTGCCGCGGCGTCGGCATCCCCAGCCGGCATTTCTTCGGGACCTCCAGCTTCGGCGCCCAAATCACCACCTAAATCGCCACCAAGATCGCCACCTAAGTCACCGCCTAAATCACCACCGCCGAGCGCTCCTGCTGTTTCTCCTGCGGCTGCAGCTTCTGCCACTTGCTGCAGGGCTGCGTCATGTTTGCGATCATAGTACATTTCACGCTGGTTGCGAACAAATTCTTCATGCGACATTCCAAACACATTTTCAGCAACCCAAGCGCGGGAAAAATAACCCTCGGTAGCAGATGCAGCAATATCAAACTTTTGTTTCCAATGCTCAAGCTCTTGAAGTTCTGCAATCTTTGAGGGGTTGTTTAGTGATAAATCAAAGCTTAGTAAGTCGTCACCCCTAAAGCCTAGCGTGTAAAGATGGATGATTCCGATCTTTTCTAATTCTGAAACGATGACCCTCTGAAGTCTTTGGATTGTTCTTGCAAAACGAATGTCTTTTTGTGCTAATGTTGTTTTATCTTCTGCTGCGCCTTCACCCATGGTCAGATAAGCTTGAGGAATCTTTAGTGCTGCAAAAAGCTTGTCGCGCAGATACTTAACATCGTCAATAGCAGTGGTGTTTTGACCACCGGCAAGGTTGGTTATTTCTGTTGCTGAGCCCGGGCGGACAGGAATAAAGTAATCTTCTTCAATTGACATTGGGTTATAACGCAAATCGACTCTTCCGGTCGAAGCATCCACCACTGAATGTCTTTTCAGCTGTGAAACTATCTTTTCCATATACTGTTCTACATCATTTGGTGGGATGGCTCCGACATCGATCTTAAACAATCTTCGCTCGGACGAACGAATAACTCGATAAGCCATCATAGCGTCCTCAACAAGAGTAAGCTGCCTAAAGATTCTACGTGCTGGTTCCAAAATGGAAGTTCCATAAGGAGAATACTTGTCGTTCCCAAGAATGCGGAAATGCGCCATCTGCCAGTTTTCAAATGTCATGCCGGCAGAGTTCCATTGATACTGTATATAATTTGGGTTAGTAGCATCTTTGCCTTCTAATCTTTCTATTTCTGAAGAAGGAAGTGGGATAACCGATTGGACACCATACTTATCATCAATGTCTAGGTACAGGAAGAAGTCGCCGTACTTGCACATCGTACGAGCCCAACCAAATAAGTTGTACTCTAAGCTAAGTATGTTTTCGTATAATACTGCTAGAACTGCACGAATTTCTTCATTGGGGCAATTAATATTTAGCATAGGTCTCAGATCAGAATACGTTGTCATCTCATCGGCATATATGTCAAGCGAGGATGCAATTTCTGGAGTGTACTCCATTTGATCAAAATCTACATATCTTTCAGTACGACGTTGATTTTGCATCGCATTCGAAGCAATTGTATCCAGCGGGTTAGTTATTGCCTTTTTAAACTGCTGACCGGAGGCGGATTGAAATCTAGATGCAAACTTATCTAGATGTTGGCGCCTGATTCTTCTGCCTGACTGAGATCTGTAATTTATGATGGGCCCAGAGAACAGTCGTGTCAGCGCCTTAAATAAATTAGACTGTGTGTTTCTGGGGTTTTTTCCGTAATCTTTTGGTGCCATTTAAATTCTCACTTAATAATCCACTTATATTGGTTATATAATTTATCTGCTTCGCTCATTTTATCAAACAAATCATTTTTTTTATAGCCTTCTTGACCTTTTATTTGAGTGTTCATCGTAGTTTTGGAAGTATATATCGCGCCCAAAAAAGCTTTTTGATAATTTAAATCTCTTGCGCTTGATTGTAATGCCGTGTCCCTGACCCAGCATGCAATAGCTAGCGCCATGATTAAGTCATCATGGTATCCCTTCATTGCTTGCGGCTTTCCATTCCTCCAGATAAATGTTTTCATCTCGTTAGTTGTGCGAGAAGAATATATGGTAATTAGTTTATTTCTGATAAACTCTTCTAATTTTGCAATTATGAGCGGTCTTGTCTTCATAGTGGTAGAAAAGCCAGGTACCGCAGAGGTGCGCAATTCTGCCTGATGTTGTTCTATGTATTCGTGCGTTGATTTAATTGAATGATATATATTAGGGTATGCGTATTCAAGCAGTTTATCTAACACAGAATATCCGACATTATTGTTTTCAACGACTATCATGCAATTGCCATATTCTCTGCCGACTTGATTCAGCATATTGGCAAACATATCGAGAGTAGCTTTGCCTTGATATTCCCCTACCACTTCTAGTGTCTCAAGTTTTATAATATGAAAAGTAGAGTAGTCTGCTCCATCACCGCGAGCCACGTCAGCAACCATTAGGTAATTACACGACGGATCAAACTCTTCCCATATCCAAAAATTTCTATCAAATCCAGTTCTGTGTTTCGGTTCCCTGACATTGCTCAAAAGCCACTCCATGCACTCAGGGTCAATCACTGTCTCACCTGATGTGTTGAAATTGCATTCAAGCTCTTGCGCAATCTGGCGCTTGGACATGTTTTTAGTTTCTTTTTTGTACCACTGCTGATCTCTTTCGGGGTGTACATCCCAAGGCAAGGTCGTTAAGTTGAAATTATTTGCGCTTGACTCTGCATCTACGCAGGTTTTATGAAACCAATTACCTACACCATTTGGGGTAGAAAGTGCAATGCAGCGACCACCAGTAGATAGTGTAGGATACAGACCAGTCCACAATTCTTCAAGCCCTTCAATGTGGGCAGCCTCATCAAGAACCAATAGAGATAGTGCTTCGGAACGACCGGCATCGCCAGAGGTGGAGGCAGCTTTAATTGAAGAGCCATTCGAAAGCTCAAAAGATGTGCGGTTATCAACCGATATAGACGCGATGCGAATCCATTCTGGTAAATTTTTCATGATACTTTTGACTTTTTTAACCAAGTTTCCTGCTGTCGCAAACTTGGTCGCCATCACAAGGATTGCTTTATCACGATGAAAAAGCATCATCCATGCAATGTACCCGGCTGTAATCGTTGATATACCCAGCTGTCTTGCTTTCAATATTACGTTGAATCGGTAGTCATTGAAGTCTTTCAGCAGATCATCTTGAAAATTATACGTATCAAAAAGTATTAGCCCGTGCATGGGGTGTGATATGCGAGCATAATTTTTTAAAAAATAAGACGGATCTTTTCCGCATTTAAGTATTTCTTTTACCTGTTGTTTTTTGTCTAACTGGAAGCTCATACATCTTTCAGTGCCGCTATTACTTCTCTTCTATTAACAAGGTCGCCTTCGACATCAACAATTAGAATTTCTTCGATTCCATCTCTTTCTGCCATATCAATTAATTGAGAGTCTTGCATGCTTTCATAGTCAGGGTCATCATCTCTATTTCCGGGAACACCTGCTATCGAGTGCGTTCCATATGAAAGACCTGCTATTTCTAAAAGTTTTTCTAAAGTTTTTGCAGCCAAGTGTTCTCTGACTGGACCCAAGCTTATCGTTGGTCTGCCTTCGGCTCCAGGAGAATATAATGTTTCTGGCTCTTCTTCGGGTTGTCCCATTTCAACACCGGGAATTTTCTCGAATACTGCCTGAAATAAATCGGCTACCTCTTCTGGCGCCAAGCCTTGCACTAAATTCATTATTTGATCTTCCAGCGGTGCGTCGTCTGGTCGGGAGTCGCCGGCAGGAAATGGCATCGTGTCTGCTGCCCTGTCCACATCTGAATCATTTGGAGATTGTACCGCTTTGCCGGCGCCACTTTGACCATAATCATCTGTCGCCCAATCAGGCCGCGGACCCTTCCCTCTAATCCAATCAAGCATTTCTTCTTTTTGTTGATCTGTCAATTCTTGAAGCATGCCTTCTTGCTTTAGGTGCTCTTCAAGTATAATTTCATAAAGTCTAGAACGTTCTATTTTCATGGCTATTTTTTCCGTGTGTCGTTTTGCGGTCTCTTACCGCCCAATCCACCTTGGTCAAGAAAGGATTGCCAGTTTTTATCAAGCTTATCAGATGATGGAGCATCTACTCTCATTTCTTCAGCCAATTCGCCGACTTTAAAGTGCATCTTAGCTATGACCCATGATCTAACGCGTGAACTGTTTTCAACCCTGACATCAACTTCTCCTTCTTTTGTTAAAGAAACTGAGTTGCCAGTTATCTTTCTGTACTCTTTCTTTAGCCACCCAGATATATCGACAAGTCTTTGCTCCATTTCTTCTTCAAAGCCACCAGCATAAACTTCTTTAAGTTGAATTTCAGACTGATAGCTTAGGCACATCATGTTGCCATAGATCTTTACGTTAAAGCCATCCATAACTCTTCTATCGAGGATTGGATCTCCCTCTTCGCGGCGTAAACCTACCTCTACTAAATCGCCATCATCGTTATGTGCGCCATCATATGCGTTTGCCGCTGCTTGTGAAAGCCCTTGTATTATTTCATAAACTGTTGCCATTATTTGGTCTCCATCCTTTTAGCCATCTTTCTTCCCTGCCCTCAACATATTTAATATAACAATTACTGCAACAATCAAATTTGATGAGACAAACTTCATCCATAGATTTCTTTGGGAAAGACCCGCAGACAGGACAAATTTTCAGGGATTCTCTATTAAGTAGTTTTTTTGTTACCTTTATACCATTAACATCAATTTTATCTTTCCAAGCAGTATTCTTTGAAGATTTAGAATATAATTCACCCATTTGTTTGAGGTATTCTTTTTCCTTCTCTTCGTCCCAGTTCTGCCTTGGGTTTGCAATTGCTTCTTCGCCATACTTTTCTGCGATGGCTTTTTCTATAGCAGCAATTTTATTGATTTCTTCATCTTTCATTTAAGCGCCTTATATGCTCCATATGATGCCGCAGTGCCAACTAGGATCCCACCAGCAAAATACAACCACTTGTAGCGGGGTGAAGTTTTTTTTAGTGCATTGGCTAACAAGTCAATTTCTTTGTCTTTCTGCATTATAAACAAGTCGTACTCATCTGTTAAGGCTTTGTGTTCAATTCTTAGATTTTCTAGTTTAAATTCATATTCTTCTTTTTGGATCTTTAACTGATAGTCTGTTCTTATGTCGCAAGAGTATTTATATATGTCAAAATCAGCCATCATTTTAGCGACTGCTTTTTCATCAAATAAAACACCAGCAAAAGGGGCTGGCGTTTTATATTCTAATACTGTAAACTTTGCCGGCTCTGTGGCGGCGGCTGTCATTGTCAGCATTAGCATAAGATTAAGGAACATACTCGATACCAAATTTCTCTTCTATATCTTTAATTAGTTGTTCTCTGTCGTTATTAAATTTACTTCTGTACTCACCTTTTTTATCTTCTCTCAGCTCTTCTATCATCTCTAAGGCATCTTCGTAGTCTTCCTCAATAGCTGCAATTGATTCCAGGTGGCTCTCCATGAGTTTTTGTTTTGCACGAAGTTCTTGCTTGTGTATTTGTTTTAGACCCTCTATCTGTGCTTGGTGAGAATCAGATTGTGTTTCGTATGCCTTTTGCATAAGGTTATAATCATGACGGCTTTTTAGAGCAATAATTGCTGACAACAGAACAACTAAGATTGATTTCCAATTTTTCAATGCAAATTGTAATATTTGCTTCTTAGTCATTATAGCCTCTTAATCTAGCTATGCCATCAATAATAGTTTGACCTCCAATATAAATTGCAGAAACTATAACCCAATCTTCGCTGCTCACATGCCCTGTAAACGTCAGGGCTGTGGCTGTTAGCCAGACCATTAGCTTTCGAGATGTCAGCTTAGCTAGCCAAGTATCTACAAACGCTTGAGCTTTTATCATCATTTTTCTCCATTTTGTTTCTTTACGCTTTTAACACATCTTTCGTATTTTTCCTTATCTTCTCTACCTACCGATGATGTGCATATGGCCCATGGATTGTTTTCTTTTTCTTCTAGCTCAACTGAGCTATCTTTTTCTGGTCAACCATGTTCCTCGTTCATGAAAGCTTCCAACTCTTCTTTGATGATTATCTTAAGTTGGGACCTTGTTACTTTCATGCTATTGGTACTCTTCTCCGATCCTATTCGATATGGACGGATGATCTTGAAGAAATTCTGGAATGGCTATTCTGATTGCTGCTTCAGTCAGATCCCCTTTGTACCATTTTTCAAAATGTGCTGGGGCGCCAAGTTTCCAAAACCACGGCGAGGCACCATCGGCTTCCAAAATACATTCAAATATTTCTGATGCTGTGCACTGTGGCTCATTTTTCACTATTGAAAGTTCAGGGGTTGTAGATGTTTTTTGTACTACTTGATTCCATAAGTTTCTAATAAAATTCATGTCTTATTCCGATGCTGGGGTTGCGCCTGGGGTTGGTCCGCCGGATTCTCCAGAACCCATAGACTGCATCATTTGTGTCAGTTGTGGCATCATCTTGACTAGTTCCAAGATTTCAGGAAGATGCTTCGCTATTTGTGCGAGTACTGCTGGATTTTCATTCAGCTGCTGCTCATCATTAAGCGTTTCAATTTCTTCTTTAATAATTTGTTTAAGTTGTGATTTGCTAATTTTCATTTTGGTTCTCCTATGTTGCCAATCCATTCATACTTAGTTACAAACTCCTTAACAGGGAGTTAATTGCACCCAAAGCAGCTTCATATTTTTTTCTGATCTCGAGATCTTTTTGAAACTTTGTATCGTAAGTCCGCAAATCATCATACATTTTTTGAACATTTGATACTACCGCTTGCTTGCCGCCGGCGCTTGATGGTGCGGCTGCTGGTGTTTCTTGTGATAGTCCTAAGTAGGCGTCCAGTTCGTCGGGCTGTCTCAAATATTGACCGGGATCTAAAAGTTTTCCTTCCTGCTCATCTGCTGCCTTTGCTGCTGCTAAATACCTGTCCGTTAATCCTCTTTTTTCAAGCTCGGCTGCTTCTTGGGGGTATATCTTGGGGAGCGTGGCTCTACCCGAAAGTGCATCTCCCATTCCTTTTAAATTGAGATGGTCTGATTCATCTTCATTTATGTGCTTTCGCCAATTTTCAAATAGTTGGTTCACGTCGCTAATCCATTCATACTTAGTATTGCAATCAATCCGGGCACATTCTTTCGGACGTAAACGCCAGAGAAAAGTGTCTCGCATCGGCCGCCGACATAAGCGATTGCAGACTCAATATTCTTGCTGACTTTTGGATCAGCCACCATCTCTTCTGACACAACCAGCACTAACGAGCCTGCGGCAGCCTTGCCCTTGGGGGGCGGACACGCAGAACGATTCATGCAGTTATGAAGGATCACCGATCCAAGCTTTCC
>MDTA01076855.1_pt1 | contig 14755 bp, 21 predicted proteins | sample 811151 | NCBI WGS metagenome assembly MDTA01 (sample SAMN05326648, study PRJNA326480) | marine metagenome | isolation source: seawater | place: Indian Ocean: South | collected 2010 | reverse complement strand
CCCCCCGGCCGACCTGGCTTGCCTGGCACCCAGACTCTTTTTGGGGCAGTTGTATAACAATAGTGCGAGCCATTTGAATGATAGCCACACTTCCGTTTACCTGAACTGACCGTTTTGTAATAACCAGAAGTCGCCGGTGTTGCTTCTTGGTAATAGTGCCAAACATACTTCCTCGCAAGGTATCGATTCGACCTACCTTTGTGCTTGATTTTATAGAATTTGGGACTTACATAGTGCAACCCATTATCATAACTTTTGTATTCCCATCCAACAACTTTAGGCAAACCGAACACGTCGGTGCCTGCATTGGCCGTGCACCAGCCTTCCTCATTGCACTGCTCAGGGTTGGTCGTTGTCTCCTGCTTTGACGAAGCCGGCTCCTCGCTAAAGGCCTTGGCACAGCCGAGAAAATCGCGCGCCTCCTTGCAAATTTTCATCACTTCGTCGCTGTATTGATTCGCCCATGCAGATGAACTTGCAAACCCCAGGTTCGCCACAAGCAGCGCAATGACCGGTGCCGTTTTGTTCATTTTATTGAACTTTTGACGAACTATAGCACTTTGATTTGAAGCGAACATCATCAATTTACCTTCACATCAAGAATCCATCCACCATCTTGCAGCAAAGAATTCACGAGATCCAATTGATCGATCAACAGCCAAAACAGTGACCAAAAAAACTCGAGGGCATGTCCATCGCCCCCTGCCGATTCTCAATTCAACTCATTGACTGATCAACATCGGGCTTCCTGATGATTGGCTTGATGCAAACTCAACGCACCCCAAGTGAGGTTCAATCCCGAGGCTGACTGGGAGCTGGGTGAAGACGTACGCCCCAACAAAACAACTTGCCTGGCAGGGCTCATCCGTTGCTTGCCGCGATCACAAGTTCGCGGCAATGGGGTTGCCGATGCTCTTGACCAAAAAGCCGAGATCAACGCCAAAACCAGTGACATCTCCTCAAAGGGTTGCCTTCCTCCGTCAGGGTCAATGTCTGAAATCCAAACGTCTGAGTTCCAGTGATCGCAACCGACCACAAACTCCAAGCTCATCGGGTCCCCTGCTCTGCTAGGGATGAGGGCCAGTACCCGCATCCGCCATGGCAACGGCTGAACAGAAAAAGACCATCACCAAAAAACGCCTTCAGGAACTGCGCAACAAGTGCCGCGACCATTACAACGTTGTGGCCGATGGCGTTCTGCCCGACGGTGCTGATGTGCGCGTCACCATGGGCAAACTGCAGGAACTGATTGAACTGCTGGATGGCAAAGCCAAATGGGATGACGCCGAAGCCTCCTGAACCTCATCAGGCGATGCAGGACGAGCAGGATTACCGCGAGCCCTGGGACCAGGCTGGTGCCGCAGCAGGCGCGTCAGTCGCAGCTGCTGACGTGAAGGCCTTTCACTTCCGTGAAGCCGGCGTCCAACGCTTCAACGACATCTACGACTGGGATGAAGACGACCGCTGATCAACACGATCAGAGTCGCCGCAACACTCCCTGTCCAGGAGCCAGCAGGAAAGCGAGCACGAACTGAGCGGTTTGGGCCAGCACGATGCAGCCTGCTGTGGAACTGTCGGTCCAGTAGCTGATGAACACCCCCAGAACACTGGAGAGAACGCTGCTGCTCACCGCCAGCAGCGTCATCCGATCAAAGCGATCGGTGAGCAGATAGGCCGTAGCCCCGGGGGTAACCAGCATGGCCACCACCAGGATGATTCCAACGGTCTGCAGACCGGCAACCGCGGCCAGAGAGAGAAGCCCCAGCAGCATGTAGTGCAGGAGTCCGGTATTGATTCCGATCGATCGAGCGTGGGTGGGGTCGAAGCAGAAGAGCATCAGATCCCGCCGGAACAGCAGCAGAAGCAGCAACACCAGGGCGGAGATCACCAGCGTCTGACGTACATCCCCGGCCGAGATACCGAGCACGTTGCCGAAAAGAATGTGGGTGAGGTCGATGTTGCTGCGGGTCTTGGACACAAGCACGAGACCCAATGCAAAGAATCCCGTAAACACCAGGCCGATCACGGTGTCTTCCTTCACCCGCGATTTCTGCTTGACAAAGCCAATGGCCGCAACGGAGCCGACGCCAAAAACAAACGCCCCCAGCGAGAAGGGCAGGCCCAGCGCGTAAGCAACCACCACACCGGGGAGAACGGCATGGGAGACGGCGTCGCCCATCAGCGCCCATCCCTTCAATGTCATGAAACACGACAGCAGCCCACAAACGCCCCCCACGAGCGCACTGATCATCAACGCCTTGAGCATGAAGGCGTGACTAAGGGGTTCCAGCAAAAGGTCCATCGGTTCAGTATGGGCGCGCTCTTGCCGGTTCGATGCCCCGCGCCTCCACCCAGATCGCCCGTTCCGCTCTGCGCCGGTTGCCCACACGTCCCAGTCGTCTGGTTCAAGCCGTGGTCAGCCGTTTGCTGCCCCTGCTGTTTCGAAGTCAGGGCCTGGACATCAACAGCGGCAAGGCTGCTGAGGGCCTGGCAAGGGCCTTGGCGGCCCAGCAGACCGGGGCCTGCAATCTGCTCATTGCGTTCCGCCACCCGAGCACCCGAGATCCGGTGGTGCTGGCGGATCTGTTTTGGAACCGAGTGCCCCGTGCGGCAAGACGCCTGAATCTGAGGGTTAAGCGACCCATCCAGCTGCGGTTTCTCTACGACCGCGGCATACCGATCTGGGCTGGGCCCTTGATCGGCTGGCTGCTGCAACGCAGCGGCGGCATCGCGATCCATCGAGGCCGCCTGGACCGGCCGGCCTTATCTCAGGCCCGCGCGGCCCTTGCCCAGGGGCGTTATCCCCTGGTGGTTGCGCCGGAAGGGGCCACCAACAACCTGTCGGGCGAGATGGCCCCCTTGGAACCAGGGGTGGCTCAACTGGCGTTTTGGGCTGCCGAGGATCTGGACAAGGCAGGAGATGACAGACACCTGGAGGTGGTGCCTGTGGGGATTCACTACAGCTGGAGGCGACACAACTGGAGAGCTCTCGATGCGCGGCTGGATGCCCTGGAACAGCATCTCGGCATTCCCGCCATGGAGGAATGGGCGGATGATCCCGACACAACCCGACGAGAACGGCTGATTCAGATCGGCATGAATCTGCTCAAGGCCCTCGAGCAGCTTGAGCGACTAAAGCCTGACCCAGAACAGAATTTCAGCGAAAGAATCGGTGCCTATCGCCTGCATGGCCTGGCCAAAGCTGAAGCCCACTTCGCCCTGCGTTCCGTCGGCAATCTGCAGGAGCGTTGCCGTCGAATCGAACAGGCGGCCTGGGATCGGATCTACAGGGAGGGTGTGGATCAGCTTCCGCCCCTGGAGCGAAGCCTGGCGGACTGGGAGGCGCGGGAAGCGGATCTCCAACTCACCCGAATGCGCCTGGTGGAGCATTTCACCAGCGTGAGTGGTCATTACATCAGCGATCGCCCTGACTTCGACCGCTTCGCGGAGATGTTGCTGCTGGTGGAAGAGGCCATCGGCTGGATCGAAGACAAGCCCTGGAAGGGCCAACCAAGCCTTGGACCACAGCGAGTGGAACTCCGTCTTGGGCGCCCATTGCCAGTCAGACCCAGACTGAGCCAGTACCGCTGCAACCGACGCGAGTCCATGCAGATTTTCATGCAGGACCTGGAACAGGCTCTCAACGCGGTGATGCCCGACGCACCCCTCTGAACGCACCCTCCATGCTCAACGCCTATTTGTTCTGCCTTCTCGCTGGGGTCGTTCTGATCAGCCTCTCCTTGAACGATGACGGCGGGGTTGATGGGGAAGGGGGGCCACTGAGCCTGCTGTTCAGCACACCGTTCTGGTCGTTTGGACTCACAGGCTTCGGATTGTGCGGACTGCTGATTCAAATCCTGGGTCGCGACAGCTCCGGCTGGCCCACCAGCCTGATTGCTCTAGGCCTGGGGTGCGGGATGGGTCTGGCGGCGACGCGTCTGCTGCGGATCATCGGCCGGCGGGAGGCCGACAGCCTGGTGCGCAGTGACGACTTGATCGGCCTTGAGGGGGTGGTGACCCTCGCGATGGATGCCGAACGTCGGGGGTTCGTGGAGTTGTCCGTTCGGGGGACGCTGTTGCGCCGACCTGCTCTGAGTTCCGAGGGAGCTCTGCCAGCCAGCACCAGAGTGATTGTGGTGGCAAGCGACGATCACACGCTGCGTGTGGAAACACTTCAATCGCCGCTTTAATTGTCGGTTTGGTCCAACTCCGCTAAGCCGTAGTTGGACGTGACCAACGCCGATGCAGAAACAGCTGCTCCAGGGCCAGACCGGAGCGCCGCCTCTTCCATTCAGCAACCGCAACCAGGGTGAGTTGATCATCGGGGGAGCCGGCGCTGTGCTGGTTGCCCTTGTGGTCTTGAACCTGATCAGCCGCTGGATGATCCGCATCTGCCGGCCCAACGAAATGCTGGTGGTCACTGGGTCTCGGTCGAACCAGGGTCAGGGAACCAAGGGCTATCGCGTGGTAGCCAACGGCGGCTGGACCTTTGTCAAACCGATCCTAGAGACGGCACGGCGCATGGATGTGACCCTATTGCCGGTTGTCGTTGAAGTGAGTAACGCCTACTCCCACGGCGGAACTCCTCTCAACATCCAAGCGATCGCCAATGTGAAGGTGAGCACGGATCCAGACATCCGCAACAATGCAATTGAACGGTTTCTCGGACATCACCAAGACGAGATTGTGCAGGTCGCCAAGGAAAACCTGGAAGGCAACCTGCGCAGCGTGCTAGCTCAACTGACACCCGAGCAGGTGAATGAAGACCGACTGAGATTCGCCGAACAGATCGCTGACGACGTCGGTTCAGACATGCGGCGGCTCGGCCTTCAGCTCGACACCCTCAAAATCCAGAGCGTGTCGGACGACGTCGACTACCTGAACTCAATCAGCCGTCGACGTGTCGCCCAGATCGTGCGAGACGCCGAGATTGCCGAGGCGGAAGCGATCGGTCAGGCCGAACGGGTGGAAGCGGAAATGGAAGAAGTGGCCGAGGTCGTCCGCACCGAGGCCGAGACCACCGTGCTGGAAAAAGACAACGCCGTCCGCACCCAGATCGCGGAGATGGAAAAGAAGGCGCGATCAGAAGAAGAACGAACGGCTGCTGCTGAACTCGAGGCGCAGGCCAAAGCCGAACAAAAACTTCAGCTGGTGCGTGCACAACTGGAACGGCTGCGGCTGCAGGCTGAAGAGGTTCTTCCGGCCCAGGCCAATCAGCAGGCCAAGGAACTGCGGGCCCGGGGCAGGGCCGCAGCAACGGCGGAAGACGTGAAAGCCAGCGCGCTGGTGAATGATCTGCTCACCACGGTGTGGGACGAGGCAGGAAGCACCGCAGAACTGGTGTTCCTTCTGCAGCAAATTGAGATGGTGCTGAACCAAGCAACGCAACTGCCCAGCCGCATTCAGCTAAAACGCATCACCACCCTGGACGGGAACGACGCCTCCAGCCTGGCCAGCCTCGTGGAGCTCAACCATCGAGTGGTGCGTCAATTCTTCGATCAGGTGCATCAGATCCTCGGCATTGATCTGCTGGCCACCTTGAGCAACAGCACCAACGTTCGTGATTCAGGAGACCTCTGATGTTCCTTGCCATCGGCCTCACCGGTGCTGCCGGCCTCTGGGCCTTCATCATCCTGCTGCGGCAGCTTTATTACATCTGTCAGCCCAGTGAGGTGCTGATCTTCGCCGGACTGCGACGAAACACCGGCAGCGGCAAACCCGTGGGATACCGCACCGTTCGCGGCGGCAGCGCCTTGCGAATTCCCGTTCTGGAGGAAGTCATGCGGCTGGATCTCAGCAACATGATCATCGATTTACGGGTGGAGAACGCCTACTCCAAAGGAGGCATTCCGTTGAACGTCTCCGGTGTGGCGAACATCAAGATCTCCGGAGATGAGCCCGGTATCCACAACGCGATTGAACGCCTGATCGGCAAAAGCCAGGAAGAGATCCGGCACATCGCCAAGGAAACCCTGGAGGGGAATCTGCGCGGCGTGATGTCAAGCCTGACCCCAGAGCAATTGAATGAAGACAAAATCACGTTTGCCCGAACGCTGCTTGAGGAAGCCGAAGACGACCTGCAACGGTTGGGGCTGGTGCTGGACACCCTGCAGATACAGAACATCTCAGACGACGTTCGCTACCTCGATTCCATTGGCCGAAAACAACTGGTGGAGTTGAAGCGGGATTCGCGAATTGCCGAGGCGGAAGCCAAGTCGCAGTCGGCCGTGCAGCAGGCTGAAAACACACGGATCACAGACCTGCGGCGTCTAGACAAAGACCTGGCCATCGCCACCGCCAATGCCGAAAAGCGCACCACCGATGCCCTCACCCGACGGGCGGCCTTGGTCGCCGAAGTGGAGGCGAGCGTGGGAGCCGAACTGGCCCGCGCCGAGGCCGAACTTCCCGTGCAAAAGGAGCGGATCAAGCAGGTGACGGAACAGCTTCAGGCCGACATTGTCGCGCCGGCGGAATCGGAGTGTCAGACGATGATGGCCGAGGCCAAGGGGGAGGCCGCCACGATCATTGAACAGGGCCGATCCCAGGCTGAAGGTCTACGGGATCTGGTGGAATCGCTCAAACGCTCCGGCGATGACGCCAAGCGCCTGTTCCTGCTCCAGAAACTGGAGCCATTGCTGAAGATGCTCAGCGATACGGTGCAACCGGTTGAGGTGGAGGAGGTCAGCCTGATCGGTGAAAAAGCAGGGGGCACAACCCTCACGATCGCCACACTGCTCAAACAGCTGCAGCAGTCCACCGGTTTGAAGCTGCCGGTGCAGTCTTCAGAAACCGGAGACAACGCCAACTGAGCCGCGAGGTTCTCAATCAGAACGACTCTTCGGGGGAGCTATTGCCCGTCAGCAAATCTGGCGGCACGCCCCCGAAGGTCATGGCGAGGTTCTCAGGCGTGAACACTTCCGAGGTTTCCCCATAGGCGAGCACAGTTTTGTTGATCAAAACGACCAGATCACAAAAATCACGGACGTGGCCCAAGTCGTGGGTGGAGATCAGGATGGTGCGGCCTTCATCACGGAACTGAAGGAACAGCTGCGCCATCAGCTGCTCGGTACGGACATCAACGCCGTTAAACGGCTCATCCAACAGCAGCACATCCGCCCGTTGGGCGATCGCCCGCGCCAGAAACGTGCGCTTGCGCTGACCACCCGAGAGGGTGCCAAGGGGTCGTTCGGCCAGCTCCAGCAGATCCACCCGAGTCAGGGCATCCCGCACGGCCACGCGATCTGAGCTGCGGGGAATCCTCAGAGGATTCATCGAGCCGTAGCGCCCCATCATCACAACGTCCCAGACCGACACAGGGAACTGGGCATCCACCCCTTCGCTCTGGGGGACGTAGGCCACAGCCTGATGGCGCTGCGCTTCAGCCACGCTGCTGCCGTTGATCCGAATCCTGCCGCGTGAAGGGCGAACAAAGCCGGTCAGAGCCTTGAAGAAGGTCGACTTACCGGCACCGTTCATCCCCACCAGACCGCAGATGCAACCCGCGGGAAGATGCAGGCTGGCGTCGTACAAGGCAACGGTGCCGTTGTAATCAACACAGAGCTGGTCAGCCTCGATACGCATCAGCGGTTGCTCTCGGACGGGTCCAGTCCCTGGCGAATCAGACCCACATTGTGCCGCTGAAGGTCCAGCAGGGTGGGGGCGGGTCCCTCCGGTTACGAGAGTGAATCCACATAAAACGTGCCGCCGAACTGGGCTCCTGCGGCAGCCGCCACCTCCTTCTGGGCCTTATCACTCACTGTGCTTTCACAAAAAATGGTCGGCACCTGTCGGTCCCGAACGGTGTCGATCAAGCGTGCCATCCGTTTCGGTGTGATCTCACTTTCTGCATTCACCGGCCAGAGATAGGCCTCCTCAAGCCCGTAGTCCGATGCCAGGTAGGTGAAGGCACCCTCGCAACTCACCAGCAAACGTTGTTCTGAAGGCAGCGCAGCAATGGTGGTTCGCAACTCATCATCTAGGGCCTGGAGCTTGGCTTTGTACACCGACGCATTGGTGGCATAGACCTCAGCCCCCTCGGGATCGATCTCTGTGAAGGCCCGCTGAAGATGATCGACGTAAATCATGGTGCGCCTGGGAGACATCCAGGCATGGGGATTTGGTTTCCCCGCATAGGCATCCTCCGTGATCAGGAGCGGATCCATGCCATCTGAAAGCGTGATGGTGGGAACATCACCAGCTGCAGCCGTGAAGCGACTGGCCCACAACTCCAAACCCAGCCCATTCTCAACAATCAAATCCGCCTTGCTGGCTCGCTCGATATCACTGGGGGTGGGTTGGTACCCATGAATTTCAGCGCCGGGCTTCACGATGGACGTCACCTGCAAGCGATCCCCAGCCACATTCCGGGCCAAGTCGGCCAGCACCGTGAAGGTTGTGAGTACCTGCGGTCGTGAATCCTTGTCGGCTTCCTCGTTTCGGGTCCGGCAGGACGCAAGGACAACACAAGCCAGCAACAACAGCAAAGCCGTTGAACGCTTCCAGTCGAACAGCTGCAAAAAAGACAAACAGGGCCTGATCAAGGATCGCATCGGACGGTCCTCAAACAGCTGATGCAACGCTGGAACGACGCTGAAACGAAGCAATGCCATCGCCGGCCGAAGCGGTCAAGCGTCAAAAAGCGGCAAGATTCAATGCACCCACCAACAAACCTTGCGCAGGTCAGAGCGGGTGGAGGTCATCTTGCAACGCCTCCACGAGCAGTACCCGGAAACACCGATTCCTCTGGATCACAGCGATCCCTTCACGCTGCTCATCGCTGTTCTGCTGAGTGCTCAATGCACCGACAAGAAGGTGAATGAGGTGACCCCAGCGCTGTTTGCTGCTGGCCCGACCCCCGCAGCCATGGCAGCACTTGAGGAAGAGCAGATCCTTGAGACCATCCGCCAGCTCGGCCTGGCCAAAACCAAGGCCAGAAATGTTCGCCGCCTCGCGCAGATTCTGGTGACGACGCACAACGGCGACGTTCCTCAGACCTTTGAGGAGCTGGAGGCTCTACCCGGCGTGGGCCACAAGACAGCGAGTGTGGTGATGGCACAGGCCTTCGGCGTTCCAGCTTTCCCCGTGGACACTCACATTCACCGGCTGGCACAGCGCTGGGGATTGAGTGACGGAAGCAACGTGTTGCGCACGGAACAGGATCTCAAGCGCCTGTTCCCAAAGGAGCATTGGAACCGCCTGCACCTTCAGATCATTTTCTGGGGGCGTGAATTCTGCACAGCACGGGGGTGCGACGGGACGGTCTGCTCGCTGTGCCGCGAGCTCTACCCCAAACGGAGACGTCCCGTACTCACGCGCAAACCCTGATCAGGACAAATGCTCCTCAGCATTGGCCTTGATCACGCAATCAGCCGTGGGATAGCTCACGCAAAGCAGAGCAAAACCCTGGCCCATCTGCTCATCATCCAGAAAACTCTGATCAGTCTGATCGACCGAACCACTGACCAACTGCCCGGCACAGGTTGAACAGGCACCGGCGCGGCAGGAATAGGGGAGATCGACGCCGGCCTCCTCGGCCGCATCGAGAATGTAGACGTCATCAGGGCACGAAAAGCTTGCGCCACCCTCGATGCTGATGTTGTAAGAGGCCATGACTATGAACGTCCTGATCGCTTGATAGCTGGATCAGGCAATCCGTGCCAGAAACGCCAGCAGCTCAGCACGAACAAAGGCCGTTGCGCCAGCCACGGGGACAGCACTATCGTCGGTAGTACATGCGAACCAATACAGGATGGTGCCTGCCGAACAATCCATCACCCCCTCACGCAAGAATTCACCAGCACAAGAGCCCATCTTCCTCTCCGTCAGGACGGGGATGACCGTGATCTGCGGCAGTACCGACTCCGACGACTGGTGGATGGCCGACGTGATTCATGTGGACGGCGGCGCCAGAGATCCGAAGGTGCCGACACTGTTCCAGGTGGCCGACGTGGACTCAGGGGTGATCCGCTGGGTTTGCGCAGACCTCATCACCCACATCGTCCCCGACAGTTAGGCAAAGCAAAGAGGAGGGGGGCAAAGTGGGCGACTCAAGATCGCTCAACCTCAGCCCTGAGGATTGGCGCGAATGACCGGCAGGGCGGGTTTACGCGACTCAGGCAGGCGGGCCACCTGCCCCTCCAGGACGGCGTCGACAATCCCATGGATATAGATGGCCTGCCGCAAGCGAAAGCGAGCAGAAGGATCACAGGCCCGATCAAACGCGTCGAGGAGCATGCAAAGGAACTGAATGTTGGTACGGCGGTCCATCGGGCGCTGGATTGACTGACCCAACCCTCTGCGGGTCCTCGCCACCAGTCGTTGATCCCCATCAAGGCCAACCGTGATCTTGAGCACGGGCGGATTTCAAAAGGCCTTACCAAAGCCCAACAAGGCTCCAAATGAGACGGAAAACAACCGGGCAACTCGCCTAGGGTCTCACTCCTGTCTCAAACACCTCATGCTGCAAAGCCTCCTCTCCCTGGTCTTCGCAGCCGTGATGTGGGTGCAGGTCCCGCAATGGCAGCCGGATTGGTCAGAGTGCTCTATTGACACTCCAGACGTTGACTGTCACTGGTATGTGACCGCACCAGACAACACCTTTGGCGAAGGGTTCAACTGGGAGAACGCACCTTGGTTCAGCGCTGAAGGCCTGCAGGATGTCGCGGAGCTCAGACACACAATGACGGCCATCCACAGCAAGGCATCCACCGAGAGCTAGCGCCGCAGAACCTGCGCCGATCTCACAGAAAGCAGCAGAAAGCACTAAGGCCTGTTCACATTCCGTTACAACACGCCTATATTCTTTACATAAGTTCATTAATGCTGCCTCCATGTCCGACTACGCGACCGCCATCTATGCCGCCATCGCTGTGACCGCCGCCCTTTCTGCGGCCGTCATTTACGTGTTGGCGCAGCCGACCGATCTGCCTGTCCTCAAAAAATCCCAGACCCAAGCCTGACGATGTCAATCGATGCCCGGTGCAAGGAACAGCAGAAGGCTGCCGACCAGATGTTCATGGATTTCAAGTACACCGCGCCCGGCTCGAAAGAGCAGGTGAGAGCCTTGATGACCCTGAGCTTTCTCGTAGGGATGTGGGCTGATTTCTTATCCAACGAGGAACGAAGAATGTCCAATGCACTGGCATTGGAGGCCAACAACTGATCCGTGAGCTAGATGCTGGAAGCGAAGGTGGGGAGACGCGGGCGAGGGAACCCGCGCTCGTTCAACTCCCCGAAGCGGTTGCACAGGTGCTCGCGCCGGCAGAATCATCAGCCCAACACAAACACGTCCAACTGAGCATTAATGCCTAAAACGTATGGGTCAATACCAATTGTGACTTGATCATCAGCGATCGTTGACGACGAAGGCACAAGTGCTTTCAACGCGTCGAGCAGGAGCGGGCTGAGGGGCCTGCTCCTTTTTTGTGAGGGCTTCTCTGTGTGGTCAAAACGTTGAGGCCAGAAGGACAGCGTCGGCACTGAGCCAACGACTTCAACTACCTCAGGCGAGGCTCAGGGAGCAGACCAAATCTGGAGAAGTCGACCACTGCCAAAGCAGTTTCATCCCCCAATCCATGCGCAGACAAGTGCCACAGCTCTGGCCTGGCTCACTGGAAAGAGATCCTCAGGTCTTGTTCTCAGCACAACTGGTCCAACGGACGAAAACAGACGCACAATCTCTGACCACTGCTAGTGATTGAACTTGGCGCGCTTTCTGCTCAGAGACGGCAACAAGGTTGGAGCCGATGTCTCCCTGAATGACTTGGAGGTCTTCACCTACACAGATGAGCAAGGCCAACAAGTCCATGCCTTGGCGAGCCTGGAGTCCGAAAGGAGCTTTCTTCGCCAGGTGCCCTCGAAGCTTCTCCCGCTCTACCTGCGGATGGAGCTGGCTCTCGCGAAGGCTGTTGGTCGCGGCTGACAGACAAACCTCAGGGTGTCCACGACGGCGACCAGATGGCGTCTTGTCTTGGCACCTTGAAGAAGTGAGGACAAACAACTCACGGGGTGGAAACAAGGTCACACTCCCGAGAGTTGTTATGAACCCCCTGCCTTTGGCGGGGGCTTCTTTTTGCAACTTCTTGTCAGGCAACAGCAAAGCGAACCCTCCAGAACATCCGATCAAGACCCTGACCTGGCCTGATTGACCGCCAGGACAACAGGGATCGATGCGAGCAAGCGGGATCAAAGACAGGATCAGACACAACTGGATCTCATCCATTGATCAGACGCGGATGCAGTCAAGCAACTTTGATCCAGATCAGGAAACAAATGCTTTTGACTTCAACTCAAGAAAACGAGATTGTCGAATCCCGCGCTAATTCCTCAACCCAGCAGATGACAGACGAATGTGCTCACAGCGTTTTTCGGTAAAGTTGACGGTATTTAGAATCAATGCAAAGCCATGACACGCCAACACATAACAAACATCAGTAGCGAGAAAACTATCAGGGCAATACTCTTCTTACTGAGAATGATCCTGGCGCTATCCGTTGTTGCATATGCCGCAATTGAATTGATGAAGTTCAATTCAAACAAGGAAATACTCCATCTGACCATGTTTTCAATGTTTTTTCTTTTGGCGAGTTTTCAAATTAATGTTGGACGGCATAATGCTGTTGTCAACAGCAACGAAGCCGGAAAGCTGTTCATCTTGACCTTGTTTTCTTTTTCGGCAGCTCTTCTGGAATTAGTGGATTTAGCACTGGACCAAATCCTAAAAGAATTAAACCAAGCTACAATGCCAGGATACTTTTTTGGAGTAAGCCTTACAGAGTCTTTATTTGGCTTCGCCGCTGTTTTGATGATATTTTACTCCTTGGAAGGGTTCCTGGTGTTCTTGCACTCAATCGTGTTCAAACTGAAAGGAAACAACCGTTAAAGTGCCGATCAAAGCAACATTTTGAAAGCAGAAGCCTTGAGCAACGCAATCAAAATTTGAAACAAGTTAGTCAGCTGACACGACTCGGTCCCAATGGGGTAGTGCACTCACAACAGAACAACATGACTGCTGACTCATAGAAGACAAATCATCCCAGCGAGATCTTGAAACCGTCCCCACGATCCATGGTTATCCAAGTCTCACCAGAACATCAGCCAGACCATTCTCGAAATCTCGAACCAACAAATCAGCACGACGCTTCAGCGGATCGATGAAGCGCCGCTCACCTGGAAGCATCTCCCAGAACATTTGACGAATCACATACAGCGCTGGGCGATGACGCTGACGTACATCGCGGCACAGTCGCCTGAACAGACGAAGCACAACGGGGGTTTCGATGTACACAACAAGCGACATGGGAACTGCATCCAGAAGCAGTTGGGGACCGTAGGAGCCTTCAACAATCACCACGTCATACCGTTGATCCAATGGCCTGGATCCAACCTCTCGGCTGCGCATGTCGTAACTGCGCAGTACGTCCAGCTGCCGGTACCGAACGGCACTCAGTTGCAAACGCAGCACATCAGCATCAATCGCCTCCACCGTGTCGAACCCATAGCGAGAGGCTGGAGACCATCCACTGCGGTAGTAGTCATCGCAGGCGATCAAAAGCGGGTGTCGTCCCCTGTATCGCAATTGCTCCGAAAGACGAGCAGCGAAGGTTGTTTTACCAGCTGCAGACGGACCGCAAATGCCGATGATCGGCACCGTTTGACTTGTGTCGGCACCCCAATTCGGACGATCCTTCGGAGACCATCGAGAACCGGCACCCCCATTGGCCACGGCGTCGTCCTCCGGATGTGTTCCTCTTGTCTACAGGGATACAAAGACGATGGCATAAGGAAACAGACCGTTGCTATGAGCAACTGCGACGAGATCTCCAGACGGTGTTCCACGGAGGTCGTTGAGGGAGGTGCTTCACGGCTCGTCTTCACGGCTCTGCACGGGGGGCGCTGAACGCAACCGCGTGGGAAGAAACCAGCAGCGGAGGTGATCACGAAGGCGGGTTGAATCAGATCAACGAAATCGCTCACCCATTTGCTTGAGCATCAACTTGGCATCGAGTTCAGACATGGGTGTCACCATTCGCACCACCTTGCGATGGATTTCGGGTGCGGAGGTCTGGTGGCCAGCCATGGAAACCCAGGACTTTTCCCAGAGTTCAATAAGACGATTCTTGTAGCGAAAAGAAGGATTGAAGTTCATGGGTCATCAGAATGAATAATTCGGAAAGCATTGGCATAAATACCAATCAGTAGAGCAGCTAAAATAAAAACCATACTTTGATTAATCGAATAGTTCATCGGGAGATGGATAGCGACAATCAACGCCCCTTGCTTTTCCCTTGCGGGTTTTGTATTGCTTTCAGCCCCCGTGTCAAAGGCATCAGGCTTCCCGACGACTGTTCTCTAGTCAGGCACCAATTCCTTCTTCCGTAGCTTCGCAAATTCGTCATCATTGATGAGCCCTTGTGGCATCATGATGGCAATTAATCGTTTTATTCTTGACTCAAGATCATCCAGGTTGCTTACACCTTCAATTTCTTCGGGCATTATGCCATCCATTCTCTGTGCATCCTTAATAATTTTAGTTTTGGGCCAAGAATAAGCTAAGTAAATGTAGGCTATCAGCCCAACAAAGTAAAACCAAGAACCAAAAAAGAAAATGAGTCGCCACATGAAAACTGGCCCATTGACTCTTGCCTGTAAACCAGCGCAGACACCAGCAAGTTGCGCACCTTCTGAAACTCGATAAATCTTTTTACTCATCGTTTGTTGTGATGCGTGGGACTCTCGCCCCGTGATCACACCATCT
>MDTA01161398.1_pt1 | contig 14756 bp, 22 predicted proteins | sample 811151 | NCBI WGS metagenome assembly MDTA01 (sample SAMN05326648, study PRJNA326480) | marine metagenome | isolation source: seawater | place: Indian Ocean: South | collected 2010 | reverse complement strand
ATATGATGCTTCTTTATTTGATAGTGGTTCAGGAATTAGTAGTTATAGTAAATTATACAGTTTTGTTGTAAGAGTAACAGACGGAAAAGCATATGTTGTTAAAGAATTTAGTTTCTTTGTATATGGTGGATTTGACTTAGGTGCTGATGTAACTGATGTATACAGTGATCATACCACTGTAATTACTGCGGATAATAGTAGTTCTTACAGTCCAGTTATCAAACATAGTTCCAGTGATCTTGGAAGTTATTTACATGACAACGAGTTTAACTTTAAGGTCCTAGCAGAAGATTATAATGGTGACGCTATACAATATAGTATAAGTGCTGGTGCATTACCGGGTAACTTAACGATAGATAGTGCAACTGGCTGGATACATGGTAACCTTCCTTTTATCAACGATATACAAAAAGAGTTTACTTTTACCGTAAAAGTACAAAAAGTCACTGATCCTGAAAATATTTTCTTTGATACATATGAATTCAAAATGACTCTAATCAGTAACAAAGATTTAAATATTACATGGAATACAGAAGCAGACTTAGGACAAATTGTTGCAGGAGAAATTAGTTTAATTAATATTAATGCAGTAGCGGCTAATAATGCCAAACTGTCTTATGAACTATTAGATACTTCTGCCAGCCAATTACCCCAAGGTCTTGAATTACAAAGAACAGGTGATTTACAAGGACAGGTTAGTTTTAAAAGTTTCCAATTAGATGCTGGTACAACACCACTTGACACTAATACTACATCTGTTAGTACTGGTGCAACAACTACTATTGATGGCACATATGAGTTTACAGTTCGTGCAATTGATAACAGTAGAACTTTATTTGCAGACAGAACTTTCAGTATTAGAGTAATTAATAACTATGCTGAACCATATGAAAATGTTTACATAGAGGCTTTACCAAGTGCAGAAGATAAACGTGTTTGGGAAAGAATGGTTTACAACAACACTGATATACCAAATGATGTATTGTATCGTCCAACTGATATTTACTTTGGAAGGCAACCAACTGCAAGAATGTTATTTTTAGCAGGTATGAGTCCTGCAACTCTAGCAGAATATGCAAAAGCAGTAAACCAAAATCATTATGATATAAATTTAAAATTTGGTGATTTTGCTTTTGCTAAAGCAAATGATGCAAATGGAACACATATCTATGATGTTGTTTATGTAAATGTAATTGATATAAATGATCCACCAGTTGGTACAATAGCAAATACAAGTATCACATATGAGTCTATCAACAATAATATTACAGTTGATGAAAGTGCTCATATAGATAACAGTAATGTAACCGCAGATAGTTACAACCAAAATATACTATTTCCAGCAAGATTAACAACTATGAAAACAAGAATACAAAACATTCTAGGTATTTCAGATAGTAGAACATTGCCTGCTTGGATGACTAGTGTACAAGATAATGGACTTGTGCTTGGATATACTCCTGCTTGTGTGATTGCATATGTAAAGCCAGGATTTGGCAAGCAGATACTTTACTATCTAAATATCAACAAGGATATACAATTAAACAAAATAAAATTTGATGTTGACAGATATACACTAGATGCATATTTTAGTAAAAATTATGATAAAGTTAACAATGAATGGATCACAAGAGACGAAACATCATATGATAGAGTAAACCAAGTTGAAGCAACTGGAGATGGTAGTACTGCTTCATTTACACTTCCGTTTACAATTAACAATGAACCAAGTGTATTTGTAACAATAAACGGTATAGCAGTGGCTTCAAATGACTTTACAATTAGTGGAAAAACTATTACATTAACAACACCACCTGCGAATGCAACTACTATAAAAGTAGATGATACGAGCTACAAAAGTAAAGAAGACGAAACAACCTTTGATGGTAGTAATACAAGGTTCTTCGCATTTAGTGACAAATCACGAATTAACATACGAGATGGCGGAGATTACATCAAGTTCCCTCGAACTAGGATAACAGATCTACCATAAGATAAATATATTATAATATTATTGGAGTTTTAAAAAAATGGCAAGTTCAATTAATACCGCAAACATAGACGGTAACTATCCTGTAGCCGGGCAAGATAACAGTTCGCAGGGATTTAGAGATAACTTTACTAACCTAAAAACTAACTTAGGTTATGCAAAAAGTGAAATTGAGGATTTACAACAGAAAGCAGTTTTAAAAAGTGCTTTAACTGGAACCTCACTTGATAACGATTTGGATGGCAACAAAATTATTAATGTTGAACTCAATCGTGTAGGATATACAAAGAATTCATTAGGTGTACAAAGTAGTGCATTAGCAATTGATGTAACAGATGGAACCTTTCAAACATTTACCACAAGTGGAAGTATTACACTTTCATTTACTGGATGGCCAGCAACTGGTAAGTATGCAGAATGTTATGTTTATGTAAATATTGCCGATGTAGCACACACCATTACATTTCCAGCCGCAGTATCACAAGGACTTAGTACAGTTCCTGGAATGAGTGGACAAGTAATGACTTTCAAAGCAGTTGGTTACTATATGTTCAAGTTTACTACAGATGATAACGGAAGCACTATTCGTATAGAATATCACAACGCCCCAGGCGTTGCAGGCGCAATAGAACAACGTACCGTAGCCGCGGCAATTGGACAAGCAGGTGATACCGCAGGAATGACAGTTGTAGATGCTAATTACATCTATGTATGTACTGGATCACATGATGGTTCCACTGCAATTTGGAAACGAGCCGCTATTAGCACTTGGTAATAAAAAATAAAAAAAACTCTTGACCTTGCACATAAAAGTCTGTATACTAGTAGAGTATACAGGCTTTTCTATTTAAAACAGGAGTATTAGTTGGACAACGTAGACTTAAATAAGTACAAAGACTTTGTAGAAAAAGTTACAAGTAAAGAATCAAATAGCACAGTTGAATTATCAGATGCTTTAATTAGGTTACAATGCGAAAGCGGAGTAAATATGGCATTGCTTTTAACAGGTGCAATTGGAATTGCTTCAGAAGGGGGAGAATTTAGTGAAATTGTTAAAAAATGTATTTTCCAAGGCAAACCTCTGGACGATGAAACTAAGTTTCATGCCAAGCGAGAGTTGGGTGATATTGCTTGGTACTGGATTAATAGTTGTAGGGCACTTGGCTTAGACCCTAACGACGTAATCGCAGAAAATGTTAATAAATTAAAAAAACGTTATCCGGGTGGTGAATTTGATGTTTACTATTCCGAAAACAGAAAAGAAGGAGACTTATAATGTTTGAACGTACTATGACAGGTACTGGAGTACAGTACGATGAAGGATTGAGAAAGTTCATGTTGAATATGTTTAATCATACTGCCACAGGTCTAGCACTGAGTGGTGTGATTGCTTTTTTCACATATAAAACAGGACTAATTAATGCACTGATGGCTGGTCCAATGATGTGGGTCACAATGTTAGCACCGTTGGGCATGATTTTTTGGTATGCCGCGGCTGGCCAAAATTGGAGTTTGAGTAAAACCAAATATTTTTACTATGCATTTACCGCAGTAATGGGACTAGGACTTAGCACATTATTTGCAGTATATACTGCCTATAGTTTAACACAAGTATTTTTTATTACGAGTGCAACTTTTGCAGGAGCAAGTATATATGGATATACAACAAAAGCAGACTTGACAAAGTTTGGAAGTTTTCTTATAATAGGACTAATAGGTATTATTATTGCAAGTTTAGTTAATATATTCATGGCAAGCAGTGCATTAGCATTTGTAATTAGTATTGCTGGAGTGTTAATTTTTACAGGACTTACTGCCTGGGATACACAAAGGGCAAAGCAGATATATCTAAGCCATGGTGGTGATGAAAGATATGGAGTGCAGTTTGCAATTAGTTTGTATCTTAACTTTATTAACTTATTTCAAATGTTGTTAATGCTATTAGGAAATAGAGAATAATTTGAAAGAAGATCTTATAACTCAAAAAGATCAAATATTTTGTGCTTGTATCGCAGTGGTGCTTACAATATGTTTAAAATGGTTTTTATACACTGAAAGCATCGCAGGCGGTATATTCTCAACTGCTATTGGTTATTACTTTTGGCGAATATATGATAGTTACTGTTGGGGTAGAGCACTACAAGAAACAATGAAGAAGTAAAATGCATCCGTTAGAAATAAAACTTTCCGAACTAAATGATGATAAACTACAAGAACGTGTTAGTATGCTTTATGAAAGAATCAGATACTTTTCAGGGCATGGTAATATGCAAATAATTAATCAACTAAGAATGTTTTTAGATCAAGCAGTAGAAGAACAAAACCGTCGAAGTGAAGAAATGATGACTAACAAAGACAGACGCCCAAATGAAAACTGACGAGTACGGACTTATATATTATACTGAAGATGAGTTATTCAAATCATTGTACTCTAATCCTGATTTAGATTTAAATGGTTTTTGTGTACTTGACCCAGATACTTTTAATAAAAGTGCTGATAGTTTATACAGTGACGGACCTCGGTTATCAACAATAGTAAAGCCAACAATCAGTGTTGACCAATTTGATAAAGACAATCAAAAGAATTGGCATATGCCTGATGAGTACAAAGAGTTGGATATTGCAAAACTAATACTAGATAGTTGCGACAATGATGCAGAAGTACAACGTTGTGGTGAAGAACTATTGATGTATAGCGAAAGAAACTTAATGGATCTACTACGTTTTTTAAAGTATCTTGTTGATACAGTGAATAACAATAACATTGTTATGGGAGTAGGACGTGGAAGTAGTGTAGCAAGTTTTGTGCTTTTTAAACTTGGCGTACACAAAGTGAATAGTATGTATTATGATTTAGATGTGAGTGAATTTCTAAGATAAATAATAGTAGCATATATTGGAGAAAATATAATGGCAAAAAGACAATACAGAACAGCCTCAGGTAAGTTAGTTGATATGGATACACTAGCATTGAGAAACGAATATACCATTGCAGTTGGCAACATGAATGTTAACGCCAGAGGAGATCAATTAGGGGAAGGTGGACAAATTGTGAAAACCAGAGAAGAAATAATGGCAGAGCATTATGCAACGAAAGGTGCAGTCGTTCCTAAGCAAACAAATTCAAGAGAAGTAGCCGCACCAACTATTGAAGCAGATAAGGCACCAGTGGCGCCAACTGTAGATCCTGAAGTAGCGGCTGAAAAAGATTTAGATATCGATGATGTAGAAGGAACAATGGAAGATCCAGACCCAGCGCCTGTTGGCGATGAATGGGTTGAAGATCCAAGTACAGGTGATTTTGTAAAAGCAAGTGAAGTAGAAAAGCCAAGTACAAGGGGAATAGCATCAGCAAGTGCTGAAGATCAAAATATTAGTGTTCCTTTTGTTGAAAGTCAACAACAAAAGAATAGAAAGAAAAAAGGTGTTAAGAGGTTATAATGAGCTCAGGATTAATTAGTCGTATTAAGGGTAAATCGTTAACTCCACTAAAAAATGGTGTGATTGTAAGCGATATGAACTTTGGAGAAAGAAAACTAGCAAGTGGCATTATTCTTGCAAGTGATGATGGTAAAAGTGCTGGTGTTCGTCCACGTTGGGGTAAAGTTTGGGCAATTGGCCCAGATCAAGAAGATGTTGTAAACGGCGAATGGATTTTAATGGAACATGGAAGATGGGGCCGTGCATTTGATCTTGAACTTGAAGGACAAGATACAATTCGTTTGTGGAGAGCAGACCCAGAAGCAATTTTAGCAGTTAGTGACGAAGAACCAAAAGATTATGGCGACTTTAACCCGGAGGCAGTATAATGGTAGCACATTATTCATTGATGACAGTTTGGACTTTAGGCATGTTATTTGCAGTCTATTGTATCTCAAACATTTAATAATTCTGGTATTCTTGTAAGTGCTGGATCATATCCTCTACTTGTAAACCATTTACGAGTAATATCTAAACTTTCTTCCCAACTTTCATACTGATCATTCTCTACAGGTTTTTTATAAACTGTGGTGTTTGCTAACCTACGTTTGACATCAGTAACAATGTTTTCAGTTTTTAACACTCGTCCGTGAGTTGTTTGAACTGTTTCTACATCTAACATATTTTTATATCCTATATCCAAGTATTCTTGTGGCATTCTGCTTATACTTTGCCATACTGGCAGGTGCAAAACATTTAACCTACCTCCAATAGCCGCATTGTTTTCATTAATCCAACGAAACATATCAGCCATACTAAACCAATTGTGCATATTAACAGTTGGCGTAATCATCAGTCTGTCTTTGCCGTTTTCCATAATATCATTATACTTTTGGTAATTTTTTTCCATTTGTATAAATTTAGTAGGATATCGCATAGCATCATTTAAATCACCTATTGCATCCATACTAAACATAACCACTTTTTTAAAATTAGATAACATATCTAAAAACTTTTGGTTTGCATTTGTACCATTAGTGTTAATTTCTATAGTTGTCTTATGAGCTTTATTCTCATCTATAAGATGTTGCATAACTTTATGTAATGTAGGATTTATTGTAGGCTCTCCGCCTGTTGCATATATGTAATCTACATCTTCCAAACTTTCTATTATTCCTTCAATTACTTTTGGATCTTCATGCCAAATCATAGACTCATCAAGTTTATTACGACTTTCTTCACTATCGGGCATTTGTCCTGGAGCCATATAATATCCCTGCTCTGCAACTTTTCCAAAGTAGTTGCTATTTTTATAGTTACAAGTAACACAACTTGCATTACATAAATTTCCAAAACGTAAATCTAAATGTTTAAAGTTTTTAACTTCTTTCCATGTTTTTCCTACAAGATGTGGATATTGTTGATTATAAGATTCATAACGTGGATTTGCAGTGGTATTGCATTTTGTACAACCTATAGGATACTCATTCTTTTCCATCATCTCATAGTAAGTTTTAAGTGCAGTTTTCCTATATTCTTGGAAATTCATAGACTGTATATTGTGATTTTTCTCAAATTTAGAATCAGTTCCCCACCACCAGCAACAAGGTCTTAGTCGTCCTTTTGGTTGTACTGCAATGCTTAACAATGGTGCTAGACAAGGCGTAGGTTTGTTTTTCATTTTGATTGTTTTCATGTCATTTATATTTACTCTATGTATAAATACTATTAGGATCAACTATTGATCTAAATATGAATGATCATTATATTTCGGAGAAAACAAAATGCCATATCAACATAAATCAAACATTGCAGATAAGGCTGGTAAGACTTATAATACTGTTGACGAATTCTTAGCCGAGCATGGGCCTCTTGGACTAAGAAGTTCTTCAGAGTATCTTCAATCAGCAACTGCTGTATTAAATGATACCAAAACTGGTATTATTCGTACTCTTACATTTGACAGTGAAGCCGCTATGGAGTCCTGGCATGAAGTAATTAAAGACTTCCCTGGACGTCAAGAAAAATATACTGCAACCCTAGTCGAAAAAGGTGAAATTTAACTTTTAGATTAGAATATATATTCTAAGTAATGCAGGTCCTAGTACCTGCATTATTTTTTTAAAAATCCATTGACATACACATTTCTATCTAGTATAATAAACGTAAATAGACAATTCGATTAGGTAAAGCAATGCAAGAATTATGGACTGAAAAGTATCGGCCTTTAGTGGTTGATGATTATGTATTTAGAGATGATGCACAAAAGAAACAGGTACAAGGTTGGGTAGACAGTGGTGCTATTCCGCATTTACTTTTTAGTGGTGCACCAGGCGTAGGTAAAACTACACTGGCAAAGATTCTTATAAATGCACTTGAAATTGATGAGTATGATGTACTTGAAATAAATGCAAGTAGAGAAAATAGTGTTGATACAATCCGTGATAAAATTACAGGATTTGTACAAACAATGCCTTTTGGCAGTTTTAAGATTGTACTACTAGATGAGGCTGATTACATATCACCAAATGGACAAGCCGCACTTCGTGGTGTTATGGAAACGTATGCACAGACGGCAAGGTTTGTTTTAACTTGTAACTATCCTAACAGAGTTATTCCAGCACTACACAGTAGGTGTCAAGGTTTTCATATTGAAAAAATTGATGTTACAGAATTTACTGCAAGAGTTGCAACAGTGGCAGTTACTGAAAATGTAAAAATTGATATTGACACATTAGACAGTTATGTAAAAGCAACATATCCGGATCTCCGTAAATGCTTAAACTTAGTGCAAATGAACACAGTTGATGGCGTGTTACAAAGTCCACAAGAAAGCGATAGTGCAACTGCTGATTACAAACTACAAATGGTAGATTTGTTTAAAAGTGGTAAAATCCGTGAAGCAAGAAAATTATTAACCAGTCAAGTACGTCCAGATGAAATGGAAGACTTGTTTCGTTGGATGTATGATAATTTGGAACTTTGGAGCGACACAGAAGAAGGACAGGATAGTGCAATTCTAATAATTAGGAATGGACTAGTTAATCATAGTTTAGTAAGCGATCCTGAAATTAATTTGAGTGCAACATTAGTTGAGCTAGGGCAAATTTAACTATTAGTTAATAGACAATTTGTATTATACTTTTGCCTAATAGTAGTATATTATTATGTAAATATATTATTATAGGAGTCTTACAAATGCCACCTCGCAATCATAAAAATTGGTTAGCACAACCAAAAGTCGAATCAGTTAGCAGTGAAATATATTCTAGCCATAAAATATTTGAACAAGAAATTGAAAATATCTTTTCAAAGGTGTGGGTACCAGTGTGCCACATCAGCGAAATGTATGATAAACTAGACTATCGCACATCACAGATAGCAGGCATTAATATCATAGTTTACAATACCGGAGATGGTGTACGAGCATTTCGTAACTATGATATCCAACTACCCAGCGGAACGTTACAAGCACCTATTGTAACTTCAGAAACGCCATTACACAGTGAAATTAAACATGGTGGAATGATATGGGTAACACTAGATCCAAATCCAAAAATGAATGTAGAAGAATGGACGGCAGGTGCATTTGATTGTATTGCTGATGCCATCGATACTGAAGAACTAGAAATATTCCACTACCATAAAGCAGTATTGCCAACTAATTATAAACTTTGGCATGATACAAACAGTGAATTTTATCACGACTTTATGCATTATTTTAATCGAGTCACAGGATTTAATGATGAGTACTTTGCTCGTAAAAATGTTCCATTTGACAATGGACATGTTAACGTAAGTAGTTTTACTGTAAATTATACAGAGTTTGATAAAAATGGAGATAGAGGAGAACTTAGTTTTCCTAACTTGCCACCAAATCAATGGTATATGGTAGATTTGTTTCCAGGCTTTAACTTTAATCTAAGAGGAAGTGCATATCGTAGTGATAGTGTCACGCCACTTGGTCCTAATAAAGTATTGATAGAGTTTAGAGGATATGGACTAAGGAAAGATACTCCCGAAGAAAGACAAACTCGCATCAAGCACCATAATACTATTTGGGGGCCGTTTGGTAGAAACTTACATGAAGATCTTTTAGGTGTAACTGGACAAGGAGCAACAATGGCCCCAAACACTGAGAAGAGGAACATTCTACATGGCAGACATGAAAATAGCACTATTCACGATGAAGTGGGTATGCGTCATTACTACAGTGAATGGGGAAAGTACTTAGATGTCGATCCTTATTCACATGCGGCTTAAAATATTCAAATTTTTAGATTTTATATCAGGCGATAACGGTCCTAAGCATATGGGACGTAACTAATAAAAGCACCACTATGTGGTGCTTTTTTATAATTAAAGGTTGACAAGTATTGTATTTGTGTTACATTAGTATAGTAAGTTGATTTTGAGGAGAATTAAATGGAAAACGTTTTTGATACAATTACAATGCAAGCCGCTCATGAAAAGGCGATTACCGCAGGTAAAAAAGCCGCTCAAGCAGTTTCTAACACATATTTTGGTGGTGGAGATGGTGGTGCTTGTGGTTTTAGTTGGGTGACTGCAGAAAAAACTCGTGCTAATAGCAAACAAGGTAAAGCACTTGCGGCACTTGGTTTTCGTAAGGACTATACAAACAGTTTTCAACTCTGGAACAAATGGTGGCCTGGACAAAGTGTTGATGCAGGTTATGAAGGTGCAAGAGCATATGCACAAGTATTCGAAGCAGAGACTGGTATTAAAATGTATGCAGGAAGTAGGTTAGACTAATGTATGAAATTTTCACAAGTGCAACAGGCACAATGGCAACTACATATCCTACTTTAAAAGAGGCTATTGTTGCCGCTAAGAAACTTGGATATCCAGCACATATTTTCAAATCTGGAGATCCTTTTACAATTATCAAATCAATAGGAGGATAATATGTTGAAGATTCTTTCAGGTATTGCTATGGCAACAGGTTTACTAATTATGGCAGGCTCAGCAGGAGATTGTGATGGTGCTTGTATCGACCAAGCAAATTCAATGTCAGAAATGATTACATATGTAACAATTGGCCTTAGTCTTTTTGCCGGAGGTGCAATTACATTAATTAAGAGTGCCTAGTTATGTCTAAGTACTTTTTTGAAAGACTTGAACAAGGTTATGCAGGCATAAAAGGCAAAGGCAATGAGAGCAAGTTAAAGAGTACTCGTTGTAATTTACCGTGGTGCGATAATCCTCGTACAAAGTACAAAGGTGTAGGTAGTACACTTTGTGAAGAACATCAAGGCAAAATGAGAGAATATGGTGGCCCAGGACGTATGGATCGTAAGTGGACATTTAACAAAAAAGAATATTGTGAAATGTGTGGTATGAAACCTGAAGAACATGCAATGGTTAAAAAGATATCTAACCCACTAGTAAAAAGACGTACTGCACTAAGTTTGTTAATTGTAGATCACATAAACACACAACGTGATGGTGGTTGTGATTCTCCAGAAAATGTACAAACTTTATGTGTTACTTGTAATTTTGTAAAAACAATGTTAAGTGGAGATACAGTACCACGTAAACTTTACAAAACAGAAGAAGAATATCAAAAAGTACAAGATTTACTCAAACCTATAGCAGAAGAGGTCTTATCTTAATGCCAAGTTTATTGGAAAGTGTAACTAATTTTCAGGAAGTAAAATACAAAAAAATTCAGCGAAGTGCTGAAACTTATCAGGCAGTACAAGAATGGGCTATTGATGAAATAACTAGAAACGTTGCAAACTATCACAAATATACTGGAAAACTAGTATACAAAAAACGTTTGTTCAGAGATAGTATTGACTTTCCTTTGCGTCGTTATCATGAGTATTGTTTACAACAAAAAGATGGTGCTCATTACATTCAAAATGGACTTGAAGAAAAAGGTGTGTTTGAACATATGGTGCCTTTGAGTACTATTAGGGATATGATATTAGCAGGTGCAATTACGCCAATACAAGGTTGTAACATGCCTACTTGTCAAATAAGTAAAGCAAACGACAAGTTGCTAAGACTGAATGGACTTGCCAGTTCAACTCCAGATATCTATAATTTTTGGGAAAGATACAACCGTTGCTTTAATGCAACATTCACAACAAATGATGGAAATTCTAAGATTCCGTCAAACTTAGAACAACATTTTGCATACTTTTTAGGTTGACAATCTACAGTGTAATGTTATTATGTATAGTAGGTTAGAAAACGGAGAAACATATGTTTATTGAAGTTACAGGCGGTACTGCAAAAAAACGTGAAATAGCAAAAAGTATTGCAGAATTTAGTGGCACAGAACTAATGTCTAAAAGGTTGGCAAACACTTTGGATATTAATATTGAACTTATTCCTAACCTTAATTCAAAAGAAGGTGTTTATGGAGATTGTATGTGGGAAGATGATTACAATCGTCCAAAAGAATTTACTATCCGTGTTGATAGCAAAATGAAGCCACGTTATATTGCAGAAACAGTAGCACATGAAATGGTACATGTTAAGCAATGGGCAAAAGGTGAAATGAAAGAACTTGTTAGCCAAAACAAAACAAAGTTCAAAGGTGAACTATTTGGTGATACTGAATATTGGTTTCGTCCATGGGAAATAGAAGCACATGGAATTGAAAAAGGTCTGTTTGTAAAATGGGCTGAAGCAACTGGGGTGTCCAATCAAAAATGGACTTATGATAATGTTTATTAAAGGAAATAAAAATGCGAAGTAACTACGATCCAACAGAACAAGAAAACATGTTGAAATCAATTGGCGAAACTATGATGGATTTTGCGGCCAAAGAAAAAGATCACAAGAAGGCTAATGACATGTGTGTGATAGGACAGGACCTATCTCTAATTGGAACATTGTTTGCTAAAAAGATGCACGAATACAACGAGTATGAAGTTGGCCTTATCAGTGAAGTATCTGATGCAATGGGGCTAACAAAGGATGGACAACTTGTCTAAAAAAGGTCCAAAGCCAGACAGTAACGAACTAGCACTATTTTCGTGTCTTCGTTACGAAGAAGCCAATCTCAAACATCTAACTGATTATGAACAACGTTGGAACATAACAGATAAAGAACGACAGGTTGTACTTAAATGGATGGCCAATCGTATGGAAGATATCAAAGAGAGAACATAATTGGATAAAATTCAACAATGGGCTGATGATTTATCTATGCTAGATGAAAATGATCGTCTAATGCATATTATCGAGTTGGCTAAAAATAAAACAAGTTTACCCAAAGAACTTAGAACAGAAAGTAGACTGGTACGAGGATGCATGAGTCAGATATGGGTAGACGTTGGACTTGTAGATGAAAAAGTACAGGTGTATTATGATAGTGATGCAATGATAACAAAAGGCATTACTAGTATAGTATGTGATTGCTTCAGTGACATATCACTGCAACAGGCAAAAACATTGACTCCAGAAAGTTTTGAAGCACTAGGTATTAAGCAACTACTATCGGCACAAAGGCGTAATGGACTGGGCAGTCTAATTGGCACAATTATAAAAAGAATCAATATAATTAATGGTTGACAAATTCAGTTATTCTGCTATTATAAAATAGTAAGTTAAATAATAGGAGTTGTTATGCAAAAGAGTTTCGAATTTAAAGAAGTAATGAAATATGCTGTAGTTGCTAATAGACTTATTGGTAATTATGTTAGAGAAAGCACTTACACTTGGAATGATGAAAGTGGTAAGTACGAACTTGATGCTCTTGCAAACAAATCAATTATGAGGTTTGCTCTAGTTGAAAACAACGGCAAAGACAGTGATGTTATCAGTAAAATGGATATTACTCCTACTGCCAAAGATATTGAGACAACAGATGCAATATGTGAATACATAGAAGGACTGGCAATCAAAGCACTTGCTGGTAACTTCGAAGGATACGAAGCAGAGATATACAAAATTTTTGAAGCAGAGAAAGTTACTACTTTCCATTTTGGATTGATTGCTAGTTTTCCAAAGAGCTTTGAAAGAATTATGAAACAGGAAAAAGTAGAGTTGGATGTAATTAAAACTTGTGCAGACAGTAAATGGATTGCTGAGCCAGGTAATAAAATTCAATCAGAGATTACAGTGGTTAACTACATTTATAGTAGAAACTACAATGCACATATTTACACTGCAAAAACTCCTGAAAACAATCTAGTTACTTTTTGGAGTCAAAAAGATACAGATGAACTAGCACCAATTGGTAAAACTATTACTATCAAAGCCAAGGTTAAAAGAGTTGGCGAAAGTAGGTTTTATGATGGTGTAAAAGAAACACAACTAAACCATGTTAAGAAGGTAGCATAGTGGCAACAATTATAGTAGCATTACCACATGAATTTGCATCAGCACCATTTGGATACAATGTTGTATACAGTGGGGTTGGAAAAGTAAATGCCACTATTGCAACTATGGATGCTATTGCCAAAGGTGCAACTAAAATTATCAATTTTGGTACAGCTGGTTTGGTTACTAAAAAGAAAAATTTAATCAACACTCTAGTTGAAGTGGATGTTGTGCTACAACGTGATATGAATGCACAACCATTATCGCCCAGAGGTATTACACCATATGAAAATGGTGAAACTGCAGGTGCTATTTTGTTAAACACAGGTAGTAATATTACACTTGGAACTGGCGATAGTTTTGTCACAGAAAAAGATGAATGGTATGACTATTCTTCGGTTGACATTGTAGATATGGAGTGTTATAGTATTGCTAAAGTTTGTAAACAAAAACAAATACCTTTTCAAAGTTATAAATGGATTACAGACTTTGCAGATGAAAATGCAGATGTTGACTGGCAAGAAAATATTGCAAACGGAGGCACTGCCTTTAGAAGAGTTTTGAGTTAACGGTACGATCTCCTTTGTTAACTTACGCCGAAGCCTGCACTTTTGTACCGTGGTGCAGGCTTCAATTTATCTGAATTGTAACAAAATTGTAATATAAATGATGTTAAATAATATTATCAACTAAGGGGGGTGTAGATGGATCAATTAACTTTATGGATGGCACTTGGCTTTTTATTTGCAGGTTATAGTGTTATTGCAAATGATAGTGTGCAGACTCTCGGTACATGGATAGCAAGTAACAATCAAAGATTTAAATGGACAACAATGTGGGCCGCGGCTAGTTCGGTGTTGTTGTTTACACTATGGTATGGATGGTATACCAATGGTGGTGACATCAGTTATGGTAGACTTACAAAAATTCCATTTCAAGAAATACAATGGTATCATGCCGGGGCACCATTAGTACTATTAATTTTAACAAGGATAGGTGTACCAGTTAGTACATCTTTTTTAGTTTTAAGTGCCTTTGCAAGTACATT
>MDTA01156540.1_pt1 | contig 14757 bp, 29 predicted proteins | sample 811151 | NCBI WGS metagenome assembly MDTA01 (sample SAMN05326648, study PRJNA326480) | marine metagenome | isolation source: seawater | place: Indian Ocean: South | collected 2010 | reverse complement strand
GTGTAGTTGTCTTTCGCCCATCCCTCACCTCGCAACTTGAACGAACTCTTGCCAATGACAGAGCGGAATGAGATCTCCAGACACTTCGGGCAGGGTCCGGGGTCTTTCAAGTTCTTCTTCTCTTCCATCGACATAAGCCACTCGACCTCATGCTCGCAAGAATCGCACCTAAAATTATATAATGGCATTTATTGCACCCCCTTGTCAATAGTTAAATCGCCTGGATTGAAAAAATAACTCTCTCGCAACTCCGAGAAGTAGACCATACAGGACCCAAATTTATTAACCAGCATCACCACGCCTCTCTTGCCTCTGCACTGCAAGGGAGAATACGAGTCCCAATGTACAACAACTAAGTTACCCTCTCTGATTGGTACCGGCATCAACAGTCCCAAAAGAAGCCATTGCCGAAATGACCCCACATTGCAGATTCCTCATAGCAAGGTTGATCCAGTTGCAGACAGAATAAGATCCCAAGAGGGCTGAGGTCATAGTCTTGGTCGTTCACGGGAATCTCAACTCCGTCGACAACCGCAGTCGCCATCACCGGGGCGTCGTGACCAATCGCGTAAGCAAGATAGACGTAAACCTCTCTGGCGTTCAGATCCTTCAGCATATCCACTGCGATTCTTCGTGCCATGTACGCTGCACTTCGATCGACTTTGCTGGGGTCCTTGCCACTGAAGGCTCCTCCACCAATTGGGATCCTCGGTCCATAGTTGTCTACAACTAGCTTTCTTCCTGTGAGACCTGTGTCTGCCTCGATGCCCCCAAGCGACCAGTCACCAGCAGGGTTTGCTAGAATTTCGATCCCCTCGCTGGTGGTGTCCTCTTCGTTGATCAGCCACTCGTTTATAATATTAACAATGTCTGCCCAGGGAGCATTCTGAAAACTGGCAACGATTGCAATAATCTCGCCATCATCATCCAGCGTTATCTGAGTCTTTCCATCGAATGGGTAGTGTGCATAAATCGCTTTGCAAAGTGATCGCGCAAGATACAACTCTCTTGGAATCATTGCTGGGTTGTCATCGCAAGCATATCCAACCATTATGCCCTGATCGCCAGCACCGCCCAGATTGACCCCCCTGGCGATAGCAGGACTTTGCTGAACTATGTTGATCAGCACCTCAACATCGTCACCGCAGATCCTGTGCACGATCTCATCAACGTCTAAATTTTTTGCACTGGTTGTAATCTCACCCATCACGATTACTTGACCGTGACCTGCCATTGTCTCGACAGCTACCCTGGAAAAGGGGTCCTCCTTCAAGCACCTATCCAGTATCGCATCAGATATTCTATCACAAATTTTGTCCGGGTGTTCCGGAGTCACACATTCCGCAGTAAGCATATACAAAAACCTCCTCTTGTCAGCATTCTAACAAGAGGAGGAACCTCCTTTAAGCCTTTTTCGTTAGTTGGCGTATTTAGCGCCGTACTCGTTGATAGCCGAGCGACCATTGTCGGGGTCGGTTACGTAACCACGAACAATGTTGGTGGCCGGAGCTTTCCAAGTCGCAGCCTTCAGAATGGCACCGTCGCTCTTGCGAACGAAGCAGTGAACTGACTCGCGACCGGGCAGACCGTAAGCAATCCGCCAGTAGGCGCGACCTCGACCATGAACCCGAGCGACGTTACCACGAGCAATCTCGCCGTTGATGGGATCAATCAGGTGGGTATGTCCACGCCGGGTGAAAACCTCCCAGCGAACTTCGTTGACTACCTCAACGAACCTTTCAAGACCCTCGCGAATCTCAGCCTCTAAAACTTTCGAGTGGTTAACGGTCATTTTTTCTCCTATCTCCTGACCACATTTATATAGTAGCAAAACCAGTATCGCGTGTCAAATTTATTTTGCGGTTAATTGAAAAAAAACTAATTAATTTAGGAGGTCGCTAATGACAGAATGGCTTACTGGATCAGGTGAAATCATTTCTTTCCAAGAAGTCCTGAATCGTGTAGTCGACCACTCTCTTTTAAATGGTGCCATATCCATCGGCACTGACAGCCAAGTCCGTAAAGATTACTGTACATTCTCCACAGCGATCTGCCTGTATGGTGGTGATGGGCAATCTGGTGGGAGGTTTTTTATCCTGAGAGAGAATCGCCCCAAGGGGAACCTTTCCACCCTCATCCAAAGAATAACCGCCGAAGTTGAAACCTCTGTAAACCTTGGAATAAAAATACAAAAAATCGCTCCTAGAGTCGCCATAGAGCTTCATTTAGACATAAGCAGTTCTGATAAGAAAGAGCGCACAAGTCGCTTCTCTGACATGCTTGTAGGGTACGCTAGGGGCGCTGGTTTTGCCTGCCGCATCAAGCCAGATAGCTGGGCTGCTGCGAGTGTTGCTGACAAGTATTCCAAATGATCTATGAGGCACTAAAGTCAACCAGTGTCACAGTTTTTGTAACACCCCCTGCGGTAATCTTCATCAAGATGTCGCCATCATCACCAGTGCCGGTACCATCAGACATCCACAAAACAGATTGACCCTCAGCAGGGTCGGAAGGATCCGATGACTTTTCGTTTAATGTAAGAGCACCATCTATATGAAGTTCCGTTGCAGGACTGCCCACTCCATTAATGCCTAGCCTGTTTGTGGAAGCATCAAACTTCATACCCGGATTTCCTTGGTTTGAGCCGTTACCCTTGACAACAAAATCAACATTGTTGCTCCCATCGTTAATAGTAACCTCGTGTGGCTGCGAACTTTTTACTTCGGCAGTCACCAGTGTTCTGTTTCCAGCCTTGAGGACTATTTTATCATTAGCGAACTGCACAAAGGTGTCAGCGTCTCCGCTGTGATAAATGTATTGATCTACGGTCAGCGAGCCATTGATCTCTGTGTTCGCTGACCCGTCAAACGAGATGGCAGGGTTTCCTGAATTGTCTCGTATGTCGTTCCCCCTGATTCGGATATCCCCATTGACATCAAACTTATGCGAGGGGCTAGTCGTGCCAATCCCCACCTTGTCCTGATCTGCATCTACAAATAATGTATTATTATCAAGATCGATGTCATCGTCACCACTCCCCAAATCAATGTTTCCGTCCACATTTAGTGAGCCTGTGATGCTCGCATTTGCTCCGTATTCTGAACCCATTTTCCAATCCTCCCTGTTGATTATAAATAGTTACATGCCTGTGCGATTAATCAACCTGACTATATTATATTCTGTGATGTCCAGTATTCTATTCTTCAGTAGGGTTGTGTAGGACATCATCTGCCTTTGGGCTAGCTCTCTCCAGAACTCGTCATCCCAGTTAAAATCCGGGGCGAACTTGCGATACTTCAGATTTGATTTCAGTATCACACCTGGGATTGTTAGCCGGTCATCGGATATCGAGCCGGAAATAAGGAGAAGATCGGGCACCCTAACCTCAACGAGGTCCCCCACCCGATACTTAAAATCTAGAACTATTATTCTGCCTCTGGACATAAAGCGGGCACCCCCACTTTATAATTATTACCCAAAAACCTGAATGAGCATAATTACCACAGAAAGAGCTAGGCAAGAGAGGGTTTTCCACGATAGAAGGGTCTCACCCATAAAAAAATAAGTCATCAAACTGAAGACCAAAATGCCCGCTCCGTAGCCAACCCAGCGAGACGACCACAGTGTGCCATAGTAAGTGACAATGTGTCGAGTCCCATAGACAAAGCACAGGGACATAGGTATTGCTAGCAAGCAAGTCGTCAAAAACTGCTTGTCCTGAAACCACTCCCATTTGAACTGGGAGTTCAACTGGAACCAGACAATAATGTGCCCCAGCACGAAAAGTAAAATTCCCGTGATGGGGCTAGGTGTGAAGTTCATGCCTTAATTAGTTATTGCTTGGCGGGATGACCGACTTTGATCGCTCATTTTGAATTGCGCGGTTAATAATATTAGTTGCGATAGTCTCCACAGCCTTCGGGGTGTTTGTGCTGATCGCAAAAAGATCATCTCGAAGTGACGAGATCTGCCTTTGCAGAGTCGAAACTGTTGTTTCCAGTGAGGTGATCTTCTCCGTCAACTGTGTCGTCGTTAGCTTTGTCATTTTTTCTCCTTCATGAAAGTAAGGTGAGCGGCTAAGCTCACCTTTAAGGATTCTAACCCGAGAGTTCGGATTATTTAAATTGTTTCTTCGGCCTCGGAAGGGTTATTTTCTGCCTCTTCCTGGCGAGCCAACTTGAGTGCGCGCTTCAGGCTTTCTCGCGCCGCAGCAGAGCGCTTCTTCTCTTCGCGGAGAATCTTGCGAAACTCTTTTGAGTTCGCCTCAACACTCAGATCCTCAATGCCGATACCTTGCATCCTCTTCATCATCCCCATTGCGCGAGTGATTGTATCAGGTCGAGTTAAGACCTTGATACCTTCGTTCTCTCGCTTCACAACAACATATTTAATAGGCTTCATCTTCTCTCCAGTATGAGACGGGGGGCGCAAGCCCCCCTGGTTATTACTTAATTTCAACTGTCAGAGGGGCAACCTCTGGCGTCTGAGGTACAGTAACGGTCAGGAGACCGTTTACATACTCTGCCTTGACCGCAGAAAGGTCAAGCTTGTTATTGTAGTTTACGTAAGTCTTCTTGAAGCTTCGTCGAGCGATGCGACGAGATTCAACTTCTCCCTCCTCCAAAAGCGTCTGAGCACTAACTGTAATTGTGTTGTCCTCCGGTTTGACCTCCACGCTCAACTCCTCTTTCGAGAAGCCAGCCAGAGCAAACTCCATCACGGTGTTGCCCTTGTCGTTGGTATAGATATCAGCCACGGGATAACCCGAAGTGGTTCGTCGGACCATGTTTGGAAAGTCCGCAGCGACTGCGCCAAAGATATCATCAAAGACGCTCCTCCCCAAAAGGGAAGGAAAGTTATTTGTTGGAATTGCTAGATTTGTCATTTTAGTTTCTCCTTATATTAAGCAAGTATCCTGACAGCCAGACTCTCTACTGAGCAGTTCTGACCTGCCATTTATATTATAAGCACCTCTGTGCTTAAAGTCAAGTTATTTCTTCACTTATTTCTTCTAAGTGATTTAAGATCCATTGCAAGGATTGCTGGGAACCTTCACAATAGGAAGCCAAGCTTTGGTTCCCCTCATAGTCTGCCTCGTCCCTGCACTCCTCGTTCTCTTCTATTCGCGCGCGCACCTCCTTTATAAGAGTTGCTATCGTTTCCTTCAGCAAAATTATTGCCCTCCGTTATCAGAAATAGCGCTCGAAAAGCAACTCCCTCAGTTCCGCGATCGTCCGACTTGTTTCAAAGTGCTGCACAGCAGTGCCGCCACCATTTGTAAACTGCTCGACATACTTGTCGCGGTCATCGATTAGAATTGCACCCGGCGCTCCAAACCTTTCCTTGGAGTGCGACAGGTTAACCTTTTCACCTTCGAGACCTAGTTCTCTCTTTACCCAGTCTCTCTTACCAAGGGCACCCGGCCCAGTCGGCGTTCCCATTGGGGCAGAAAGAATATCTGGATTATATACCTTTATATAGTTCCAAAGCTCTTTTCCGCCCGGTTTCCAGGCTAGGTTCGCCCATAGCTCTCGATCCTCACCTGCCGTAATCTTCATGAAGCGACGGACAGCGGGGAACTTTGAAACCCACTCATCGCTATGAAGCCACTTGTGCTTCTCAAGGTGCTCAATCCCTATCGGGGCAAAGTTCGCCTCTTCGCGTGCCTCCCTTTGCAGAGCACAATACTCTTCTGTTGCACCCTCTGGTGCCGGTTCATATACCTTGCGATTCAGGTAAGGGATTATGCCCCCAACAAAGTCCACGAGGACCCCATCCATATCGCAATAGAGCTTAAATCTATCGCTCATTTTCACTCCTTTTGGAGGGGACGCCCCCTCACATCCTTACAGTAGCAAAAAAGTAGGTGTGAGTCAACTTTTTTTAGAGATAATTTGATAAAAATGCGCTGAGGTAATTATAGGATGGGGAAAGGGACATATTATTAAAATTCGAGAACGTCCTCGTGATGACGCCCACTATCTCGCCCCTATCATTAAGGACCGGCGAGCCAGAGCTACCCTGGTGGGCAGGAATAGAGTATATGTCATTCTCTCCATCTGAACCGGCGAAGTGCCCTGAAAAAGCTGGTACCATGTCTATGTTGAATACTCCCATGGGCGAGGCAACATTATAAAATCTTTTTCCGGGCTCCGGGGGCTTCTTTGAGATGGGTATTGCTGGGTGGGATATCAATCCGTTTGCGAACACGAGGCAAAGATCGAACCGGACGTTTGTACCTACCACCTTTAGATTGTACTCTTTCCCATATAAATCGATTGCGTAGAAGTCGCGCCGGTTGACTTTCTTTCCCCTGGTGTAATTTGCTAGTGTTGCACTGTTGCAAACGTGCTCCGCTGTTAAGACAAACGACCCTACCTTTGTGACCTTGACGATCGAACCAGAGCCACTTATGCCCGAGGTGGTATCTGCACACTCAAAAGGATTTCCTGGCTTGCACGTCTTTATTGTAACTAGCTGCTTTAATTGAACGAAAGATGTTCTAGGAAACTCGAAATTCCTCTGGCTCCCACTACAAGAGGCTGTAGCTATTGCAAGGAGAGTCAGAAGAATTTTTCGAGCGTTTATCATTCTTGACCCAAGTGCCTTAGCCAAGCGAATCGGGGTCTGTTTTCCAAGTACCCCTCATCGTCGTCATTCCGAAAAGCCTCCCTCTCGAAAGGATTCTCGAAATAAGCAACTTCCGTATCCCTGTACCGGAACAATCCCAAGACCCAAAAACCAACATATAAAATTAATTGAAAAATAAAAAGCATCTCTAGCTGCTGCTGAAAATGAATTGTCTCGTGTCTTTGTACTCGCGGGCTCATCTCTCCTCGACAAAACACAAAGCCGCAAAAAGATATCGCCCAGATGTCAATTGGAGACACCAGAGACAGGATTTTAGGAATAGAACTGTTCTCGAAAAACATAGGTTTCCACTTCTTCATACTCATAATTTCGCACCCCCATGAATATAAATAGTTATTCAGACGCTAAAACTCTCTCCACAGCCACAGGTGCGTTTGGCTGTCGGGTTGTTGAACTTAAATCCAGTCTGATTTAATTCATCTACAAAGTCTATCTCAGTGCCCATAAGATAAAGGTAACTCTTCGGGTCTACGTATAGGTTCACGCCAAAACTCTCTAGTACTTTATCTGTCTTATCTGGAGTGTCCACGGGATCCAAGAAGTATGAGAACCCAGAGCACCCGCCACCCCGGACACCGACGCGGAGACCGGTCATGGTCTCGCGACGAGTCATAATATTTTTGATTCTGTCCGCTGCTGGTTCAGTTAGAGTTATCATTTTTTTTCTTATAGTCCTCAATCGCTGCTCGAATTGCATCCTCCGCCAAGACTGAGCAATGAATCTTGACAGGGGGGAGCGATAAATGCTCCGCTATGTCCGCGTTTTTTATTTTAAGAGCCTCGTCTATGGTCCGACCCTTGATCCACTCGGTAACCAAGCTCGAACTTGCAATGGCAGAGCCGCAGCCATATGTCTTGAACTTCGCATCCTCAATGCGCCCCTCATCAGTCACCTTGATCTGAAGACGCATGACGTCGCCGCAGGCTGGTGCGCCCACCAATCCGGTTCCGACGTTCTCGTCGGTCTTGTCCAGGGTACCGACGTTCCGGGGGTTTTCGTAGTGGTCGATGACCTTATCACTATATGCCATTAATCAGATCCTCCGCAGTGAAGATGAAAGCCAGAAAGAACAGAGTCGATCCAGCTTTGGTAAGCATCGTATTCATCATCATATTGGTTCCAAGATGCTTCGTATGCAGCCTGTGCCGCCCACAAGTCAATCAGAGCCTGGGAAGCTTGGCTGAGGCTTCTGTACTTTGATGCACCTATTTCACCCTGGCTGACACAGCTTACGGAAAATGATGGCTGGATCGTCCACTCATTTGTGTTCCAAGGGTTGTTAATAATCTTTCCCAATTCTGTACCACCATACTTAAAAATTCTGGTAAAGTCGTCAAGCATCACCCATACCTTGGTGTGGCTCATTTTCGCTCCCTCCGTTTTATCTTATATCTTTTGGTTTGAACGTGGCATCACATACGGCTGTTTGCCCATCGCGATGCAGTTGAAGCTCTCCCCTCATATAAGTAGGCTTCTCTTTCCGAGAACGCGAACGATAGCGCTGCTGCTTTTCCATCTTTCTTAACTTATTGTTGAGAACACTTCGCTGACTTCTACCCTGTTGTTGGCGAATCCCGATTTCTTCCGCCAATTTTCTTATCCTCTCGTCAAATTTCACAATCGTGAAATGCTGAACAAAAATAATTACTGTCATAAATATGAACATGCATATATCAAACACCAAATCCATTACTCACCTTTCGCCTGTTAAGGCTGCTGATTATTTATACAATCAGCTTCTTCGATAGCTTCTTGGATTGCATTAGCTATTTCTTGGTGCTCATCTGCTCTACGAAGTCTCTGTGCCCCCATTGATACGTACACGGCACCGATATCTATTAATTGCTGATAGCTACTCATAACCGAACCATTCAATGTAGGGTCCGGACCTATAACGTATACCATTCCAGATGCTGCTCCCATAGCCCGCGCGGCTAGGTGATGATCGAACTCGTCCCCCTGACCTCTCTCATCACCCAAGACCACAACAATCCTGTGGGTGTAGGCACTCAGGTCCAGCCTATGCGGTCCCACGCTAGTGCTCCACTCCACGTCATCTAGTATACCATCTCTATCCCAATCTATTAAGTCATCAGTGAAAAATTTTCCTATTGCATCGTAAGTATTTTCTGATGAGCCACCCTGGTTTATGTTATTCACTCTCATGTCGTTCATCAGAGAGGCGACTGCCTGCCTCATATCCTCTATGGGTGCCACGGGAGGATCCTCTACCCCTGGGATGCAATTGTGTGCTGGTGCGTACAGGTATGGGTCGTCCATATTATCATTGCCGACGATTGCCAACATATAACAAACAGAGTTGGCACCCCTCAAGAAGAGCGCTTCGATTGTAGCGGTAGTCGCGTTAAATGCTGCCTCAAGCTCCGTCTCCTGCATCGAGCCTGAAACGTCAATGACCATCATTACTGCGACCTCTCCCTGATCAAAGCCCTCGTCTGGGATTCCATCACAGTCGTCGTCTTCGCCATTGCAGCGCTCGACTGCCGGGGGGATATCTTCAATGCACTCAAAGTACCCATACAGGGATGAGCCTGGGTTCTCGGGATCTGGGATGGAGTCACAAAAAGTTATGCCCAGCCTACAAACTCCTCCGACATATTCTGGTCCGTCTTCTCTGCGGTCGTAAGGTATTACGTCGCCGGTTAGCACGTCAACAGAGCACAGCTTCGTCAGGGGTCCACCATCGTCCCCCTCATCGATTCTACGATCACAATCCTCGTCTAGACCATTACAAATTTCGGGCTGCGGGACGTACCTGGGGTTGTCGCATATGCAGTCTCCCTGTCCCTCATCAATGTTTCCGTCACAGTCATTGTCTAGGAAGTCACACATCTCCTCGGGAACATCTCCGCACTCGCCACACGCATTGAGCACTGCCTCATCAGTCAGACCATCACAGTCATTGTCGATGGTGTCACAGACCTCTACCGGAAGCTCCCCACATTCACCACAGGCATTGATCACACCTTCATCCGTCTGTCTGTCGCAATCATTATCGAGCCCATCGCAAAGCTCATTCTCTGTGGGGAGGGTCTGATCCGTGCAGGGTCCGTAGCCATACTGCTCCTCGATTGGACCGTCTTGTCGCAACTGCTCACAAAGGGAAACCCCGGCGTGACACAAACCAGCTTTCAAAGTGATTGGAGGTCCATCATAACATTCGACAGATAAAGTTTCTAACTGGCTTTCGGCAGGTGCCTCATTCATGTTGCCATCACAGTCGTTGTCTAGATGATCACAAACTTCAATTCTGGGAAAATTTTCTGGGGTGCATTGCGACCATTCAGTTATCTGGCAAATTCTAGTGCCCTCAGCACAAGGGCCCAGTAGTCCGGGTATGATGCAGTCTTCTCTCTCGCCCGCTCTTTGGCAGACGATTGGTGGACCAGCATCAACTGCCATGTCGGGCTCTTGCGGGGGTCTGGCATCCCATTGATATACGTATTGATCGATTATTGCGTCTTTAATTATGGCATCGCGTATAACGGGGATAAATTCCGAGTCTTGAGGGCTAGAGCCCTCCGTCGTTTTGTCCGTGCAGGCTGGTAGGAATATCAACAAGCACAAACATTTTAAATATACGCGCAATGCCATATTAGCTCACAATCTGTTCACCTCGGGGCTCTTCTTCTATTATTCTGTAACGAGCCCTCTAAGCGCCCAACTATCCTTAATATTTCGCGGTTATTCTTTTCAATCTCCTGAACGTCTCGCTTTATCTCTGCGATCTCACTTTTCACGGATTGAACTTCCTCCTCAGCCACATGCTGAACCCAGAAAATAATCCCGCTTATTGCCACAACTACTGCAACAGTGGTTGTCACAATTTCTTTAATCCTCTCGAATTCCATCTTCGTGCCCCCCAAAGATATCTCTTTCGAGCTTCTTTAATTTAATTATAACATTCTTTTGGGTTTTTTGTGAAACCCTTTTAGCACTCGCGAGCGCCTTGGAGGTCTCATCGCAATCGTCAAGAAACAAAGGGCACAAGAGACCTGAGATGAATATCATACATGCCGCTATGCAAAATAGGCTACTCTTCTTCATCTCTCCACCTCTCTAAAAGCAACTGGCTCAATATCCTAATAGTGTGGTTGAAATCACAATTTAAAATATTAAGCTCGCCCTCTCTAGCTTGCTTGTTCCACCTCGCAATATGGTCCCGTGTAATCTCCGAAATAGATATCTTCTTGTCCTTGCTGCTTAAGATATCTGCCACGGTCACCTCTCGCTTTTGCTTGCTATTATAATTAGTTGCAGGTTGGGTGAATTTCGTTCGAGGTGCCCAGATTTATATTCCTCTGGTCCGAGGATAGGCTAGATTTGCCTTCTTGGGGTTTCTTTCTAGGAAAATATTTTTTAATTCTTTGGTCTCCTTTTTGGAGCGACCAAGGATGTAACAATATTTATGCTTGGCTGGCACAGGGCGAACAGAACAACTGTCCCTAAACTTCTTCTCCTCCAGCTTGATCTTGACCTTGACATCAGGGGGGACCTTGGTCCAATCAGGGGAATACTTCTTCATCCACGTCGACCACTCAGCCTTGGAAATACCTATGTTTTCTGCATACTTATAGTATTTTGACTTCTTGCGAAACTCGCGACCGCTAAACCAGCCTTTGTCTGCGTTTTTTGGATCTAGATACTGAACATTTGTTCCGCTGGTTTGCCCAAGATAAATAAAATTACAAGCCTGATAAATGGTCCCCAACTCTTTCGCTTCGGGGTCAGAGTAGGCTGTAAAGTACCTGAAATCCGTATTTGCCACCATCCACTTCACGGAGCGCATGATCAACCATGAACCCAGGTTCTTGGGTGCCCAAGATATGCACGCACCTCTAGATATCAGTTTCTCTTTATCTCTGTTTTCTGCCCCCAAAAGGTTTGAAAATGCATTAGGGGTCGCCATGATGATAGTACCTGCCAGATGTCCATTACTCTTTAGCCTCGCTGTGAATCTGTGTGTTGGTCTATTAGGTAGTTTGCCAAGCCATTCGTGCCGCTCAATAAATTGCTTTATTTCCCCACACTGAGCCTTATCAATCTTGTCGACATATTCAAAATAAAAATCACCAGTTCGGAGAGATTCAGCACCCTTGCGAGTGAGGCCCGCATCAGCCAAGTCTTGTTCAAAGTTCACATCTGCGATATGAGCTTGCCAGCACTTGCTACCAGTGTATGTTTTAAACCTGTCTTTTGCGTTCATCAGTTGATAGCCAAATGCATATTATAGTCTTGGAGTTCTCTTTCTAGTTCCTTGCAACCTGTCTTTATGGTATTCATGACCATTAGATCCTGAGAGTTTATAAGGTACTTGTCCTCTTTTGGGACGGGCGTCTTCTTGATTAATTCAATGTATTTAATCATAGACTTGTGCAATATGCACAACTCACAAAGAATAAGTCGGAGATCTCTATCGGAATGATCTTCGTTATCAAATATGTGATGTAAGATCTCCATCTTTGTGTGCTGGTCGGAAAGCATTCCCTCTAAAGCCTCAGCAGTGACTGTGTATTGAGTTGTCGGGTCTTTAGCCATTGATCACCTGTCCAGAGCCCCAAAAGTTTTTGTTCTTCCTCTGGTCTGTTGCTAGCGACACACAAAGAAGGGACTCGCCTTTCTTTTCCGTAAACTTGTACGAAAGAAGCTCAAGTTTGCCATACAAAGGCTTCCTGTTCCGCCTTTGATATTTTTTACGGGGAGGTGGCTGGTTCAGATATTCAATACACCCCTCAAGGATCTCATCCTCGGTCATGCCTTGCGCCTTGAGCATTGCAATATCTGGCACGTTCAAGTAAGCTAGAACGACCCACTTCTTCCTGCCGAAGCCTGGGATATGAAAATTGGTTGCAGAATATCGTCCGCTCTTCTTTTTCTCTCCTATGCCTGTCGATAGCCACTCTGGGATCGCCCTAAAACTACAGGGGATCCCAGTTGGCGTCTCAGTTTCCTTCTGCTTCTTCATTGCTGTCCCTCTCAAGATACTCCTTAAGCTCTTCACACCCTCCAACAAAAAATTGCTTGTCTCCCTGAATATGGAAAACAATAGGCACGGTGTCCCAAGACGTCCAACCCTTGAGGACTTCTAGTGCAGACTTCGCCTTGGTCATGTCAGTGACCATAAACTCGTCTCCGCTATCCTTAAGTATCTTTTTTGCCTCTGAGCAGAAGTTGCACCTCTGTCTAGAATATACGTGAAAATAAGAATTCATTTAACTACCCCTTTAAAAGTTTTCTCTGGTTGAGTTGCTTATTGACAACTTCAGTGTTCCCAACTACAGTGATCGCGTATCCGTGACCACGATCGAGAATGATCTTAGTGAACTCCTGGCGGGTATCAAGACCCTCCGGAAGATTTCCCTCGCTGAGGCTCGTCTGTATCATGTTGTCATTTCTCGTACAGACAACGAAGTCAGGATTGACTCCAACCTCCCTCATTTTGTATCGGTCTAGGTCTTTGTAGACCTCGATAAATTTAACAATCATTAGTTCCCTTCCTTTATTGAACTTGATAGATATCTCTCTCGTTGGCTAACCACCTCGCGTTCTTATATATGACCGCGACCTTGGAGGGTGTTTTGCTCTCCCCAAGATAAAGAAGATATTTAGGTTCATCAAGATGTGCATGATCCCTGACCACTCCAAAGAATTCAGGGTCCTCCTGATGCAAAGTTACGCCCGCAGGGACGTACACCAATTCTCCTCTCTTGAAGTCCATTCTTCTACTCCGACCCGGTTGGAAGACCCACACCTGAGTCGTAGTTTACCAAAACCTGCTGAAGCTTTTCTAGCTGCTCCTCTGTGTTTTGCTCTTCAGGTGCACTAATGCCTAGAACGGCAGCTTGCTGTTCCTTTAACAGGTTTGTTGCGACTTCTAACTTCTGGTCAAAATCCACCAGAAGCCCCCTAATCCTCTCAAACATCTTAAGCAACTCGATCGGCTGAACATACTGCGAGTCCACCTTGTAAAGCTCCTCGCCTGCCAGTCGGCTCAAATTGTCCCAATCTGACGATGCCAGCAAAAATAACTTTGCTGGCACCTCTTCCAGTTCGCATGGAAGATTTAACATAACTTTCATCGTTTTTTTCCTCTGTACTTTTTGATATCCCGCTCCTCAACAAGGATTGGTTTTGGTGCACCGAACGGAAGCACCATGTAGACTTTCGAGCCTTTCGCCGCACTCGCAACCGGTGAAGCGTTAGCGGCGATAACACTCGCCATTTTGCCAGACTGACGGTGGCGAGGTCGGAACTGAACCAGTTGACCCACGGTGTAAACAGGCTCACGCTCAGTTTCATCAATGACCCTTAGAGCGTACTTGTTCTCACACAGTTTCTTGTATGTCACCTCATCGGGGACAAAGCTCTCATCGTTGAGAATGTTGCGGGCAAGACCTCCGAAGTATGGGGGGTTGTTCTCGTAATACTTGGCGCAAATAATTGCGCGCTCCCTGAACCCCTCTGTAGCGTAGCGATGGGTCCAGACGGAGCGAGCGGTGACCGCTTCTTCAGAGTATTTCGCTTCAATCTTCTGGAAGATCTCCATCTGTCGTGGGCTCAAGGATCCTCGGAACTTCAGTTGGTCCTCAAGGGACTCACAGAATTCTTTGTCCCACCCTTCAGACAGTCCGACTATTCGGCTGACACGGGCAGCAAGGACCTCGTTGGTGTCAGGGGGATTCGACTTGTTCTCTTCTACGCGAGCTTCAAGACGGTCAAGCCAAACGCGGCGACCCGCAGTCAGTGACCCTCTCTTGTTGTAATACTCCAAAAGGGACTCAGCGAATTCGCGGTCCCTCTTGCTAAGGTTAACATTGGTGGCTAGATTTTCCAACCGTGGTCGAAGCTTGCTACGTGACATCTCTCTTTCCTCTTTCACCTCACCTTACATTTATATATTAGTGGATTATGCAAGGATGGTCAAGTAAAATCGACAACTTTTTTTTAAAATCTGAAAAATGTTCCCCGAAAAAAATTTTCAATTACTCAGTTTCAACAATCGCGTGATTTGTGGTGATTAGCGCCGCAGCCACTGAAGCGGCATTTGCAAGGGCAGTTCTGGTGACCTTGACAGGATCGATGAT
>MDTA01040625.1_pt1 | contig 14757 bp, 17 predicted proteins | sample 811151 | NCBI WGS metagenome assembly MDTA01 (sample SAMN05326648, study PRJNA326480) | marine metagenome | isolation source: seawater | place: Indian Ocean: South | collected 2010 | reverse complement strand
GCCTAATTTAAAAAAAGTGACCTTTAGAAGCGATGTATTGAAAAAAAATATTAAACTTAATGTAACTAATTCAGCGTTAAGAACTGTAGATTATAAGGGTGGTATAGATAAATTTCTATTATCTGCAAAAAACTCAAAGCTGTCCTATAAGGTAAAAAAAATTAAAGCCTCCATTTTTGCTAAATCATAAAAATGAATTTATTTTATAAATTGTCGTTATTGATGGGAGTTGTAGTTGTAATTTCTAATTATTTAGTGCAATTTCCAGTACAACTGTTTGGACTACAGGATATTTTAACTTACGGAGCATTCAGTTACCCAATTACATTTTTAATAACAGATTTGGCCAACAGAGCATACGGAAAAATAGTAGCGAGAAAAATAGTCTACATAGGTTTCTTGATAGGAATATTGCTTACATTATTTATCTCGACAAACTTTAAAGATATAATTTCGATTAGAATTGCCATTGGTTCAGGTTTAGCTTTTTTTATTGCTAAAAATTTAGATGTTCAAATATTCCATTTTTTAAGAAAAAGATCGTGGTTTGTAGCCCCGTTAGTTTCATCTACTCTCGCGTCTATAATCGATACGTTTTTATTTTTTTTAATTGCTTTTTATGCAACAGGAATTGAGTGGTTCACATTAGCTTTAGGCGACCTATCGGTAAAATTATTTATTACATTAATAATGCTGATTCCGTTTAGAATTTTTATTCAAAGAGTAAGAGATTTTTCAGAAAATTCAATATCAAGCTCTTAGCTTAATGAATTGACTTTTTGACTTTTTCATCAAACAAGTTTGTAAGTTGATTAATCATGACATCACCTAAATCTTGGACATCTGTTATTTTTACTGCTCGATTATAATATCTAGTAACATCATGCCCAATACCTATAGCCAATAATTCTATATTAGTTTTACTCTCTATCCACTTTACTGTTTTTTTTAAATTTGTTTCAAGGTAATCACTTGTATTGGTTGAAAGCGTAGAATCATCAACTGGAGCTCCATCAGAAATAACCATTAATATTTTTCTATCTTCTTTTCTCTTGCTCATTTTGTTGTAAGCCCATTTTAAAGCTTCTCCATCGATGTTTTCTTTAAGCAATCCTTCTTTAAGCATTAGACCCATGTTATTTTTTGATTGTCTCCACGGAGTATCAGCCGATTTATAAATTATGTGTCGCAAATCATTCAGTCTTCCTGGAAGAGTAGGTTTATCATTTTTCATCCATTTTTCGCGAGATGATCCACCTTTCCAATGTTTTGTGGTAAAACCTAAGATCTCAACTTTCACCATACATCTTTCCAAAGTTCTTGACAAAATGTCTGCACAAATTGCAGCAACAGAAATTGGTTTACCTCTCATTGAGCCAGAATTATCAATTAAAATTGTTACAAGTGTATCTTTAAAATCTATATCTTTTTCTTTTTTAAATGATAAGGAATTAAAAGGATCCATTATTATTCTAGTTAGTTTTGAGTTATCGAGTAAGCCTTCTTCTAAATCGAAGTTCCACGATCTATTCTGCTTAGCTAACAATTTTCTTTGAAGCTTATTAGCTAGTTTAGATATAAAATTTTTTAATTGTAACAATTGTTGATCTAGATTTTTTCTAAGTCTAATCAGCTCTTCAATACTTTCTAGATCTTCTGCCTTGATAACTTCATCAAATTGCTCTGTGTAAGTTTTGTATTTGATATCACCAAAATTAGAACCACCTCTTTTTTTGAGATCCGGTCTTGAGCTATCCTCTATTTCAATGTCTTCTTCATTACTATCTGTTTCGCTTGCTTCATTTTCTAAATCAGGAACTCCACTATCAATTGACATTTCTTCATACTTGTCATCTTTTTCTTTTGTCTTATGCTCATTATTTTGGGGTTTGGATTGTTTATCGTCATTTTTATTCTCATCATCTCTTTTCTCTTCCTCATCGATCTTATCATCCAAGCTCATTTTAGTAATTAAGCGAGAGACTAATGAATTAAACTTTTCTTGATTAAGCGTATGCTCTTCAAGCTCAGTTATTTTATCCTTAAATTGATCATTAAGGTCTTTCTTATAAGATTTAAATTTTTTTTCAACTACAGAAGAATTTTTAAAATCTAAAAATTTTACTCTTAAAAAGTTTTCAAAAGACTCTATAATTTTATCTTCACTTTTTTTTAAATCTATTTCTAAAATTCTACTATTATAAAACTTTTCAATATTTCCCTTTACACCTTTGAAATAGTTGGAACCAATTTTCTCGCATCTTATTTTTTCAGCTATGCTATACAACTTTTTTGAGATGTTTCCCTCTGGTTCGTACTTTTTCAATATTCTATGATTTGAAAATCTAAGCTTTAAAGATTTTGAATCTGCGATAGCTCTGATTTCTTGATAATTTAAAAGATTACTTTTCTGCTCAATTTGGGGTAGTTTTATTGAATTTTTTTCATTTTTGAAACTTTGATTTCCAAAAGTAACTTCAATATTTTGAGAGTTAGAAATACTTTTGACAGTAGAGCTTATCGCTGTTTTAAAATCCTCTAATTTTTCTTTTTTATCTTGCACTTTAAATAGAGATATTAATTGAAGACTCAGGCAAGTCTTCACCAAAACATCTTTGATAATATTCAGATATAATCTTTTTTTCTAAATCGTCACATTTATTAATAAACGTAATTCTAAAAGCATAACCCTTATCTTTAAAAATATCAGTATTTTCTGCCCAATGGAGGACTGTTCTTGGACTCATCACTGTAGATATGTCTCCATTAATAAAACCTTTTCTAGTTAAATCTGCAACTTTAATCATATTAGACAAAAGCTCTTTACCCTCTTTGTTGTTAAAGTTTTTGTTTTTTGCAAGTATAATTTCAAATTCCTTTTCAAATGGCAGGTAATTTAAAGTCGTAACTATATTCCATCTATCCATTTGACCTTGATTTATTTGCTGTGTGCCATGATACAATCCAGTTGTATCGCCGAGACCAACGGTATTAGTTGTAGCAAATATTCTGAAAAAATCATGTTGTTCTAAAACTTTATTTTTATCCAACAGTGTAAATTTTCCATCACTTTCTAAAATTCTTTGAATTACAAACATAACATCAGGGCGGCCAGCGTCGTACTCATCAAACACTAGTGCAACTGGGTTTTGAATTGACCATGGTAGCACGCCTTCTTTAAATTCAGTCACTTGCTTTCCATCTTTTAAAATGATTGCGTCTTTTCCAATCAAATCTATTCTACTTATATGACTATCCAAATTAACTCTCACGCAAGGCCAATTTAGTCTTGCAGCTACTTGTTCTACATGCGTTGATTTCCCAGTTCCATGATAACCCTGAATTAAGATTCTTTTATTAAACGCAAATCCAGCTAAAATTGCAAGAGTTGTATCTCTGTCAAATTTATAATCGCTATCAATTTTTGGTACGAATTCATTTTTTTTTGAAAAAGCTCCTACCTCCATATCACTGTCAAAACCAAAGGTTTGTTTAACAGATAGTTTGATATCCGGCTTCTGCAAAAGTTGATTTGAACTCATTTTTTTCCCAATGTTTTTTTAAGTTGACTGTACGCTAACGTAATTTTTTTTAATTTATCTTCAAATTTTTTACTTCCATGGTTTTTATCAGGATGATATTTTTTTACAAGTTCTTTAAATTTTGCATGAATTTGATCCCATTTTACCACATCATTAAGTCCCATAGCTTGTAAAGCATCATTATCTGTTTGAGAAAGTTTTGTTTTTTTAAAATCTTTAAAATTACTACTTTTAAAGATATTCAGCCGATCCTCTAAAGCATTATTCCAAAGTATATTAAAAAAATTTTCTGAAGATCCAAAATTTTTTGTAGTTTTATGCCATGTTAAATCAGATTTTATGAAAAATTCAATTTCTTGATCATTCATATTTTCAAAATAGTTCCAATTTTTATTAAAAATTTTAATATGTTTTAAACAAAGCAACCTATATTTCTTACTATTATCTTTTTCTATTGGCGCCTTATAAATCCCAATATCTTTACAATTCTGCCAATCACATATAATTTTCATAATATAATTCTATATAATAAAAATTTAATAATGAAAAATTATTTAAAAGAAATAGAGAATAAATTAAAAAATCATATCAAATTTGAAAATATTGAGATTGTTGATAATTCTCATAAGCACAGAACGCATAAATTTTTTTCCCCAAGTAAACTGCATTTACACATAAAAATAAAATCTATAGATCTTCAATCTATTTCAAGAATCAACGCTCAGAAACTAATTATGAAAGTTTTAAAGGACGATCTCAAATCAAAAATTCACGCTTTAGAGATTAGTATTGAATAAGAGTTTCGATATAATTTTTAAAATTTTTTAATGAAATTTTATTTTTATTAGGTTTATCAACTGCTCCAATTTTCTTTAACAGAATAAAATTAATCTTATCATCATTATTTTTTTTATCATTCCTTAAAAAAGGAATTAAATTTTTTATTACCCTAGCTTTATTAAATTTTTTATAAGTATAAGAAAGATTATTTTTTCTATATACTTCATATATTTTTTTTAGTGTTTCTACTTTACAAATTTTTCTTATTAAAGACAGTCTTGCTTCAAGAATCATTCCAGATAGCACTGCTTCCCCGTGAGTAATTTTTTTTGAAAATTTATTACTAATTTCAATAGCATGTGCAAACGAATGACCAAAATTTAAACTCATTCTCAAATTTTTCTCATTCGTATCTTTTCTCACAAAATATATTTTTATTTCGCAACTTTTTCTTATTACATAAGACATTTTTTCTCTATTATTAAATAGTGATTTAATATTATTTTTTCGCAACCATTCAAAAAATTTTCTATCCTTTATAATTGCATGTTTTAAAATTTCAGCGTAACCGCAAATTAACTCTTTTTTTGGTAAAGATTTCAAAAAAGAAATATCACTGATTACTAATTTGGGTTGATAGAATGATCCTATAAGATTTTTTCCATATTTAGAATTAACTGCAGTTTTCCCACCTATAGCCGAGTCAACTTGCGCAAGTAGAGTCGTTGGAATATTTATAAAATTGATTCCTCTTTTATAAACACTGGCAACAAAACCGAACACGTCTCCAGTGATTCCTCCGCCCACGCTAATAATTAAATCTGATCTATTAAAATTCAAAGATAATAATCTATTAAGATAGCGATCAACTGTATTTAATGACTTAGCTTTTTCACTAGCTACAAAAGATAGAAAAAATAAATCATATTTTTTTAAATTTTTTTTGAAAATTGTTCGGTAGGCTAAAGGTACTTTGTTGTCGTAAATTATAGCGATTTTTTTGGTTTTAGGATTTATCTTTTGGATTTCTTTAGGTAAAGAATTTAAGATATTTTCCCCAATCAAAATTGAGTAATTGTTTTGATTATTTTGAAACTTAATTTTTGTAACCATTGTATATATCTAATATTTTTTCTGTTATTTGTTCAGATTTTAAAGAATTACATTTTACTCTAAAATCAGCTTTAATATAGGTTTTCTTTCTTTCAAAATATATTTTCTTTACTGATCCTGCTAAATTTTTACTGGATAAAAGTGGTCTATTTTTTGAATTACTCAATCTATTTATTAAAATATCTAATTTAGTATCTAGCCAAAAAGATATAGAGAAATTCCTTATTTCTCTTCTTATAGACCTATCCATAAATGCTCCCCCTCCTAAAGCTATTATTGAATTCTTATTTTTAAGTTCTCTTTTTGTTATTTGACTCTCTATTTTTCTAAAATATATTTCACCTTTAGTTTTGAAAATTTCACTAATAGAACTTTTTTCTTTTTCTTCAATTACTTTATCTATATCGATAAAGTCGAAAGAGAGCTTTTTCGCCAATCTTCTTCCTACAGTGGATTTACCAACACCCATCATTCCAGTTAAAACAAGGTTTTTTTTCAATTTATTATCCGATTTTGAATTTGATTTTTCATAATTATGTCTTATTTTTTGAGTTTAAATAAATTCGAAAACTATGCAACTTAAATACAATAGACAACCAAGCTTAGGAAGTTCAATATTTAAAATTTTGGTAAAAATACTGCTTCTTATAATTTTTTTTGTAGCAGCAATTTTTTTAATTGAAAAGATAAATTTCCCAAGTCCGAAGCAGAATTATGATATTGACATAACAAATGATATCAAAAAACTATAATTTCATTTTAATATTATTTTTTATTCTATTATCTTCACCTGCCACATTTGCTGAACAAGAGATAGATATTTGGAAAAACCAAAAATCTAAGAGCGAAAATTCAAAACTTGATCAAAGTTCGTCAAAAAAAGAAAATAAAAATAAAATATTTCAATCTAATCCAGCTTCTAATGAACAAATTAAAATCGAGGAAAATCTTGAGGCTTCTGAAAAAGAAGCAAAGATATATGGAATTTATGATCCAGCTGATTATGATTTTAACTTGAATATGTGGTCTTCTACTAGCGCTGAAGATGTTAGGGCAAGTATTAAAAGATTAAATAAAATTAAATTATCCAATACTTCTAATGAAATTTTAGAAAATGTACTTTTATCTTTTTCTTACCCACCAGACGGAATGCAAGAAAAAGAATTTGTTGAGCTTAAAATTAATTGGCTTATAAAGAACAATCGATCCGATCTTATAGAAATGTTTTTAAGACAAAATCAAGAGTTTAATGGAAAAAGTAGGGCTGTTCAGTATTTAGTTAATGAAAACATAACGCAAGCAAATATAAAAAAGGGTTGTGAAAAAATTACTTTTATTGATAGCACAATTAAAGACCCTTATTTAGAAAAATTTAAAATTTACTGTTTAGTATTCAATAATAAAAAATCCCAAGCTCAATTATTATTAGACTTGTTAAGAGAGCAGAATTTATCAGATAAATTTTTTGATGATAAAATAAACTTTCTTTTAGGAATAACAGAGAAAACATCGAATAAGATAAACGAAAATAACCTACTTAATTTTTACTTATCAAGTATAACGATTAAAGATTTTAAATATCAACCTACCAGTAAAACTAAGAAAGAAATTTGGAAATATTTAAATGCAGCTAACTTAATAAAAATAGACGATATTAATGATAAACAAAAAATCCAAGAATTAGAGATTGCTGCAAATCAAAGTCAAATAGACAGTAAAATTGTATTAGATATTTACAAACAATTTCCTTTCAGCTTAAACACATTAATAAATGCAAAAAGTCTTTATCAAACTTTGAATGGAATTGAAGCTAGATCACTGATTTATCAAAAGTTTTTGTTAGCGGAAGATGTGGAAACAAGACTCGATTACCTTTTTATTCTGGAAGAACTTTTTATTAAAGAAAAAATTGAAAGTGTTTATAAAAATTTTTTAAGCAATGAATTAAAGAAAATAGGACTTGAAAATATTCCTGATAAGTATAAAGAAACCGCTGAAAACAGGATTATTTCTAATACAGAAATTGAATTTGGTAAAGTTAAGTACAATGATAAAATTTTGCACCAGTCAAAAATTATAAGGTTTTACATTGAAAATCAGGAAGAAAAAAAAACTCAAAAAGATATCGATAAAATCTTTAAAAAAATTTCAAAAAATAAAAAATACTTTTACTCAGCTAAGGATTTGGCTTTAACAGAGTCCCTTGTAAAAGATGGTTTTAAGATGCCTACTAATTTTGATTATAGAGATTTGTCCTCAAAATACAATGTGCCAGAAAATTTGTTACAATTAATTAAAAAAAATCAAAATGCATTTCTCACTTTAAAAATAGTTGAAATTATTGGCGAAGATGAGCCCAATCAATTAGATCCTGAAACTATTTATTTTATTACAAATTTATTAAATGAAATGAATTTAATTAAAATAAGAAATAAAGTTTTAATTTCCGCGCTACCTCAAAGGGTTTAATTAGAATATATTACGAAAAATGTCTTTAAAAAATATCATAATTGAACCTGATCCAATTTTAAGAAAAACTAGTAATCCAATAGAAAAAGTCGACTCAACTGTAAGAAAACTTTTAGATGATATGTTGGAAACAATGTATAAAGCTCCAGGAATTGGTTTAGCTGCCGTTCAAGTAGGCATATTAAAGAGACTTGTAGTTTTAGACGTTTCAAAAGAGGATGAAAAAAAAAATCCATTTTATTTGATAAACCCAAAAATAATTTCTAAATCTAAAAGTAGTTCAACTCGGGAGGAAGGTTGTTTATCTCTACCTGGGCACTTTGCTGAAATCGAGAGACCCGCTGAATGTTTAGTTGATTATGTCGATTATCATGGGAAAAAAAAGCAGCTCAAAGCAAATGGTCTTTTAGCTACATGTATTCAACATGAAATAGATCATTTAGACGGAATTTTGTTCATAGATTATTTATCTAAACTAAAAAGAGATATGATAATAAAGAAGTTGATCAAAAATAAGAAAGAGATGAACAAAGTAATCTTATAATAATGGCATTAAATATTATTTTTATGGGAACGCCAAATTTCGCAGTCCCCATTTTGAGAGCTCTAAACAACTCGATGCATAAAGTATTAACGGTCTATACTCAACCTCCAAAAAAAAAAGATAGGGGACTAAAAGAATCTCTTTCACCGGTTCATAAATATTCGAAAGAATTAAAATTAAAGGTAAGGTACCCTAAAAATTTCGACACAGAGGAAATTAAAAATATTATTAATCTTAAACCCGACGTGGTTCTGGTAGTCGCTTATGGAAAAATTTTGCCAAAAGAATTGTTAAGTATCAATAATATAAAATTTTTGAACGTACATCCCTCTTTGCTACCAAGATGGAGAGGTGCTGCTCCTATTCAAAGGGCAATAATGAATTTAGATAAAGAAACTGGCGTTTCAATTATGAAAGTAATTTCAGAATTAGATGCAGGCCCGATAATGATGCAATCGAAAATAGATTTGACGTCTGACACAAGTTATTTGGATTTGAGCTCCAAGCTTTCTGAACTGGGATCAAAGATGATATTAAGATCTTTCGAACTAATTGAAAAAAAAGAAGAAAAATTTATATCGCAAAATAAAACTGAAGTCACTTACGCAGAAAAAATTAGCAAAGAAGAAGCAAAAATAAATTGGAATAACAAAGCAAAAAAAATAATTGCCCAAATTAATGCTTTAAATCCTAATCCTGGTTCTTGGTTCAAATTGAATGATTTTAGAATAAAACCAATAAAAGTAAAAGAGGTCAAAATTAATGGCATCCCTGGAGAGATCCTTAAAAAAGATTTAACAATAGCCTGTTCAGAAAACTCGGTTCAAGTGATAGAGCTACAAAAAGAGGGAAAAAATCCAATGACTGTGGAAGAGTTTATTAAAGGCAATGAGATAAAAGTAGGACAAAACTTAAATATATAATGTTTAACTACTTATTAAAAATTGAATATGATGGATCAAACTATGTTGGATGGCAGTCTCAGAAAAATGGTAAATCCATTCAAGATAAAATTGAGAAAGCATTAAAGAAAATTTTAAAAACTAAAATAAGAATAAATGGGGCAGGAAGAACAGACAAAGGTGTACACGCATTTGGACAATATGCAAATTTTACAATTAAAAAAAAAATAAATGATAAAAATAAATTTATTAGTTCAATAAATTTTTTCCTTAAGAAAGAATTTATATCTATTTTAAGCATAAAAAAAGTAAAAGAGAGATTTCATCCGAGATTTAATGCTAAAGAGAGAATTTACGAGTATAAAATCATTAATAGAGAGGGGCCATTATCTATCGATATTAATAAAGCTTGGCATATTAAAAATAAGTTTGAAATAGGTCTTTTAAGAAGAGCAGCAAAGATGTTAGAAGGTAGTCATGATTTTTCTACATTTAGAGCGGCAACGTGTTCAGCTAAGTCACCGATAAGAAAAATTAATCAAGTAAGTATAAAAAAAAAGCAAGATCAAATATTTATAACATTTAAATCTAAATCATTTTTACAGACGCAGGTCAGATCAATGGTCGGTTGTCTTAAATATGTATCAACTGGAAAATGGTCAATTAAGGAATTTAAAAAAGTTTTTAAAGAAAAAAAGAGATCGGGATGCGCTCCACCGGCACCATCTTGTGGATTATATCTAAAAAATATTAGATACTAATTCAAAATAAATTTTAAGATTGTTATCTTTATATTTTATCTTTCCAAGCCCCATATAAATTAGAGATATTCATATTTTTGTAATGGAATACATTTTGAAAACTCATCCTATAAAAATCATCTATTATAAATTGACCGTAATTAGACATAATTTTTTTGTAATCTTCTTTTTTTCTTATAAATCTGCCTCTGTCAAAAAAGAGCATTATTTTATTTATAAAACCATTGTCAAACTTAATTGGATCAACTGATAAAAACTTTGACTTGTCGTATTTTGAAATAAACGAGTTAATTTTACCCATTATTTGATCATCTAAATGATGGATAGCACCATTCATAAATATAATGTCTGGATAAAAATTATTAATTTCTTCAAGATTATCTAAATTAGTAATATCTGCATTAATAAACTTAAATTTTGGCCATTCGCCCTTTAATTTTTTTAGATATTTTTCATTATTATCTATCCCAATGTATTCATCTATAAATTCACTAACGTATTTTAAAATAAAACTATCTCCACTGCACAAATCAAGCATTTTTAACTTTTTATCTTTGCTTAATTGGGAAAAAATAAATTTGAACAAATCATATTCGTGGTTATTTTTTCTAACTGTTTTCTGATATAATCTATAAAATAGCGGGTATTGAAGTATAAAATTAATCATGTTTAAGATTTTTTTTTAAGCAAATTATATACTAATAACTAAATTATAAAACTAATAATTTATATGATCAAATCTTTATCTATTGTTCTACCAGTTTTTAATGAGGAAAAAAGATTGGAAAAAACTTTTTTTCATATCGAAAAATATTTAAAAAGAACAAAAATTAAAAATTTAGAATTTATTTTTGTAAATGATGGGAGTATAGATAAATCAAAAAAATTATTAATCAATTTCGTGAAAAAAAAATCAAAAGGAATAACAAAAAAACTTATAGACATAAAAAAAAATATTGGCAAAGGTGCCGCTCTAAAAGCAGGAGTTAAGGAAGCAGGTTTTCAATGGATACTAACTTCCGACATAGACTTTTCAGTACCGCTTTTTGAAATTGAAAGATGGCAGCAAAAAAAATTGATCAGCGATCGTAAATTTGTATATTTCGGATCAAGAGCTCACCAAAAGTCAAAAGTGGAATCAAAGTTTTATCGAAAATTTATCGGAGAATTTTTAAGAATTTTTATATCTTTGTTTTTAGGAATAAGTATAAGAGACACACAATGCGGGTTTAAACTTTATGATAAATTAACTGCAAAAAAAATTTTTTCAAAATTAAAATTTTTTGGTTATGAGCATGATATTGAAATCGTATTGTTGCTTAAAAATGAAAAAATTAAAGTAGTTGAATTACCCATTACATGGAAACATGTTTCAGACAGCAAAGTAAATATTATTGTAGACTCTTTTAAAACATTCATAAAGATATTATTAATAAAAATGAAATATAATTAAAGATAATAAGAGATTGTTCCAACTAAAAAGATCAAATAATAAAAATAAAAAACATAAATTTTTAGATAATCAATTTTTAAATTAATATTAAAAAAGAAAAATAATAAAATAAACATTATCGGGTCATAATATTCTTGGTAAAAAGGTCTGGTGATAACAGCTATAGTAAGAAAATAAAATATGATCAATAAATCTTTAAAATTTTTAATGAAAAAAAAAATAAAAATCCAAGATAAAACAAATGATGAATATACAAAAAACTGTTTTAATAAAATGTCATCAAAAAAAATAAATGAAAGTTTTTTTACAATACCACCCCCGTCTAATTTATTATTTAAAAATTCATTGTCATAAAAAAAAACTAAAATTGATATGTAAATTAATATTACTAAGATCAACCATAAAAACTTTTTATTAGACAAAAAATTTTTAATACTAATTTGAATTTCTTCAATCTGAAAAATTAAAAACGGTAAAATTATAAATGCAATCATTGTTAAACCAAATCCAAAGTGATGAAAATAAAATTGACTTCCAATATGATAGATGTTTGAAGGAAAAATTCCTCCCCAAATTGAAATTAGAAAAATATAGGGAATTGAAAATAAAACATAAAATAAAACACTAAAAATTTTTGTATTTTTTGAGTAATTGTCAAAAATAATTTTAAGAAAACAAATTAGCGGGACTATTACAAACTTTTGATCAAAATATACACAAAGAGAGCTACTGAAGGTAAGTATAAAAATTTTAATTAAATCAATATTAGAATTAATTTTTTTTTGTTTAGATATTTTTAGATAAAAAAGGAAACTTATTAGCGAGGCAATGATTGCATAATTTTCTTCAAGACCCCAATAAGAGCTATTTCTAACGTATGGATTAAATAAAATTGTAGAAGATAAAAGTGTTAGTAAAAGCTTATTAGTATTTTGGAATTTCTCTTTTAGACATAAGAAAAATAAAATTGGAATAGTCATCGAAATTATAAATACAGAACGCCTAAAATTTAATTCGTCAGTAAAAAATGGATTAAACAATTTATGCAAAATATAAATTAAAGGAGGTCTGTTACTAGTTTCACTAAAAAGCAGAATAGAGTTCTTAATTGAATTGTTGCTGAATAAATCTATACTTCTTAGTACGTAAGTAAAATCTCCGTTATACCCGCCTGCACCCATAGATACCTCATCTAAATAAAAACCAAGAAAAAAAGATGTTATGGCAAAAAAAATTAAAATCTGGGAAATAATGATGTTGTTTTTGGTCATTTTATTAAATATCTTTTTTTTTTCGTGATTAATTTGATATTAAATAAATTACAAATATACAAATAGATTATTTTATTACATGAATTTACTAAAGATAATTAAAAAATTTCTATTTATTCAAAACTTTTTTGCTTGGCTAGTATCTAAATTTCCAGCGTATTTAGAATTTAGTTTAGGCAAATATTTAGGTATAAAAAAAGCAATGTACATTACTGCTCATGATAAAACTTACGGGTCTTATTTAGAATTTGGCGTTTTTACTGGAAGTTCTTTTAATTTTGCAATGAAAGTAAATAAAAATCTGGATAAACTTTTAGGAAATAGTAATTGTGACTTTGTAGGTTTTGACTCATTTCAAGGATTTGGAAAAATTAGTCAATCAGATGAGCATCCTATGTTCAAAGATGAGACATTTGAAGTAGACGAAAGTAAAATTTTAAAAAATATTAAAAAATGTGCTGCAGGACAAAAATATCAAATAATTAAGGGCTTTTACAATGAGACTTTAAAAAAAGATCCTCAGGAGTATAATATTACTAAAGCACGTGTAGTTATGATAGATTGCGATTTAAAAGAGTCCACAACTCTTGCCTTAAATTTTATTAAAAATATCTTACAAAAAGGCACCATTATTCTTTTTGATGATTTTATTTTTTTTAAAGGAGATCAAACTAAGGGTGAATTTGCAGCTTTTGAAGAATTCAAGGCAAGTAATCCGAAAATTAAATTTAGAGAAGCTTTTGAATATGGATATGGAAGCAAGGCTTTTATCGTAAGTGAGGTTAATTAAATTTTACCTTTTTTAATTTTTTTTATCCTCCATCTTGATCCTTCACGTACTATATAACCAACACATTTCTTTGAACCACATTTACAAGGAAAGTTTTTATAGTCTTTATCAAAGTTAAATCCATAATCATAAGACAGTTCCTCTCCTTTTTTAATATTTTTCATAGCAAATACCCATACTTTTAGCCCTGATCCAAAAACTTCACAATTTGGATCACAAGAGTGATTAATTAATCTAGCTGTATTAAATTTAAAATCACCATCAAGATCGTATCTTTTATTTATATTAAAAAGATATATAGCCTTTTCATTATCAAACTTAGAGTCTACTTCACTTTGTCTAATAGATATAATCTTACCCTTATACTCTATAATTCTGGTACCTTGTTTGATATCTCTGTTTGCGTATAAACCATTTTTATCAATTTTTGATTTTTTAATTTTGTAAAGTTTCACTTAAAATACTCAATTAATATATGATTATATATCTTTGTAAGTTTTTTTAAGTCTGATAATGAAACACATTCATCTACTCTATGCATAGTTTTATTAACTAGTCCAAATTCTAGACAAGGAGAAATTTTTTTAATAAATCTTGCATCTGAAGTTCCTCCAGTTGTAGATAATTTTGGATTTATTTTTGTTATTTTTTTGATAATTCTTTTTGCCATAAATATAGTTTTTCCTGGCTTCGTTAAAAAAGCATCTCCATTTGCCATAAAATCAATTTTATAATTACACTTATTTTTTTTGCTTATTTTTTTTACAACTAGACTAATTTTTTTCTTTAAAGAACTTGATGTATGTAAATTGTTATATCTAATGTTAAATTGAGCTCTTGCTCTTGCTGGTATTACGTTATGAGCTCTATTATCTACGTTTATAGACGTAAATTCTAAATTTGATGGTTGGAAATTCTTACTGCCTTTATCAAGTTTGTATTCCTTAAGTTTTTTGCAAATAGCAACCAAAGTATTAATTGGATTATTAGATAGATGGGGGTAAGCAATATGTCCTTGAGTCCCCGTGATTTCAATTTTTCCTGAAAGACTTCCTCTTCTACCAATTTTTATCATTTCCCCAAGTTTATTTGGATTAGTTGGTTCTCCAACAATGCAAAAATCAATTTTTTC
>MDTA01172423.1_pt1 | contig 14761 bp, 26 predicted proteins | sample 811151 | NCBI WGS metagenome assembly MDTA01 (sample SAMN05326648, study PRJNA326480) | marine metagenome | isolation source: seawater | place: Indian Ocean: South | collected 2010 | reverse complement strand
TCAGCAACTTCTGGCGGAATAGCGGATTCAGATTCGGTATTCAACATAACAACAGCTGGAAGCGACTTTACACTAGAAATAGTAACAAGAGCAGCGAGTCAGGTACTAGAAGTAACAGAAATCGAAAGAGAAATCGACACTACTTCTACTACGGTATCCTTATCAGTCTTCTCTCAATAGCTCCGGTTAAAGCTAATGAACCAGAAACTAATAATGTTAGTAACCCCGTAGCTGCAGCGACTGGGAATGTGACCAATCAAGCTGTACAATTCCAGAACAATGGTGCACCGTCACGACAAGTGATGGGTCCAAATATCAGTTGTAATGGTAGTACTATGACATTTTCTCCATTTTATATGGGAAATCATACTACACCATTCGATGAACATATGGATCAACAGAGTTACACTGTAGCTGAGAACTGGGGTTTCCAAGTTAATTTCATGGTACCCCTAGATGGTTCAATAGTAGAACGATGTAAATCTATAGCTGCGAGACAGCAAGCTAAGATGGAACTTGATTATGAGTTAGTCAGAATGAAAAACTGTGCTGAACTCCAACAGAAAGGTTTCATGTTAGTCCCTGGTTCTCGTGTCTATCATATATGTAGTGATGTGATCGCTATATCTGCATGGAAAACTGCAGAAAAGAAGGTTCTTGAATGTAAAGAGCCTCCTAAGCCTTGGTATAAACCATGGCAACAAAGTAAACCTAAATGCCCACAAAAACAATGATCGTCCTAATCAAGCCTATTCTATTCGCTTTTCTCAAGTCAGATTCAGTTAAGAAACTTGTAGTAGATTTACTAGAGGCTTATGTATCTAGAACTGACAACAAGCTTGATGACCAAGCACTAAAAGTGGTTAAAGAAAAACTATTTAGCTAATGAAACGAGCCACAGAGAAGCAGTTTGATGAACTGCACGGTATTCTTACAAAAGAGTTTCTTGCTAGGATTAAATCAGGAGAAGCTACTACAGCTGATCTAAAAGCTGCAGCTGACTGGCTCTTCAAAAATGATATAACTGGTATTGCTATTGATAACACTGCTTTAGGCAATTTAGCAGACATAATGCCTAGTATAGATTTCGACTCAGTACAAAAGGCGGTTAAACATGGCTCCTAAAAAGAAACCCTACTCACAACTTAAATCAAGTGCGAAGAACTACCGCAATAATGAAGCCTCTCGGAAACATAAAAATTCCGAGCAGCGTAAGCGCAACAAAACGCAAGCGAACAAAGACTATCGATCCGAACTCAACAGAGTCCGTCGTGCTGACGGAAACTACGGAAAGGGAGGAGACGACTATTCTCACACCAAGAGTGGTAGAATAGTACGTGAGAATCCTTCTAAAAACCGAGCACGTAATAGAGGAAGAAAATAGTCTATGACACCACTACTTCCATCATCCGAACACTATTTACAAAACCTTTATGCCATGCAATCACAAGATGCAAAACGTCTTTGGAGAAAAGCTATAAAGGAGAAAAACAATTATGAATGTATTTATTGTGGACACAAACATCCTGAACAACATCTTACTATCGACCATGTACACCCTCGTAGCCTGGGAGGTAATAACTTCTCATCAAACTGTGTACCAGCATGTATTGAGTGCAATCAGAGCAAAGGAAGTAGCTACTGGTTAAGTTGGTTTAGATCAACTTTTCCGCCAAACCCATTAACTGAACAACGAATAGTTCAGTGGATTCAATAATTTATTAAAACTATGTGTGCAATTGGCAGCCAAAGACCTGCGATGCCTGTAAAAACTAAAGGTGCTGATGATAAACCTGTATTCCAAGACTATCAACAACAGCAGCAAGCTGCACAACAAAAACAACAGGAAGCATCACAAGCAGAACAGATAGCAGCAGCAAGAACTACAAAACCAGGTCAAGAAGAATCTAGACCAAAACGTAAAGCACAAGGGACTCAAGGGGGTTCATCACTGAACATTGATAAAGGTGGAGACTACAACAAAAGTAGTTCATTAAATATACCTTCTAATTGACCCCTAGGAGGCTCCCTGTGGGCCTCCAATCCCTTATTGTATAGAAACACCTATGACAGACATAGAGAAGCAGTTACACGGCGATTTTAGATATTTTCTAACAGCTGTGTGGACACACTTAGCACTACCACCTCCAACAAGAGCACAACTTTGTATTGCAGATTATTTACAGAATGGACCAAAAAGATTACAGATCCAAGCCTTTAGAGGTGTTGGTAAATCTTGGATTACTGCTGCATTTGTTCTTTGGACGTTATTTACTGATCCAGATAAGAAAGTTATGGTCGTATCCGCATCTAAGGATAGAGCAGATGCGTTCTCAATTTTCTGTCAGAGATTAATATTAGAAGTCCCTTGGTTAGCACATTTAAAACCTAAGAATGATGACCAAAGATGGTCCCGTATATCTTTTGATGTAGGACCAGCTAAACCCCACCAAGCACCATCCGTGAAATCCGTTGGTATCACAGGTCAGTTGACTGGAAGTCGTGCAGACTTGATGGTTCTAGATGACGTGGAGGTACCAAATAACTCAATGACGGAGATGCAACGTGAAAAACTTTTGCAACTGGTTACTGAATGTGAGTCTATCCTTACTCCTAAGTCTACTTCTCGCATTATGTTCCTTGGAACTCCTCAGACCACGTTTACTATCTATAATAAGCTACGAGAACGGAACTATAAGCCATTTGTATGGCCTGCTAGATTCCCTAGAAAGGTGGCTATGTATGATGGTTTACTCGCACCCCAATTAGTAGAAGATTTAGAGAATGAAACTGAACTTACGTGGAAGCCTACAGACACTCGTTTTCAGGAACGAGACTTGTTGGAACGTGAGTCTAGTATGGGTCGGAGTAACTTTATGCTTCAATTTATGCTGGACACTTCTCTGTCTGATGCTGAAAAGTTTCCTCTCAAATTTGCCGATCTCATCGTCACTCCGATAAACCCTACACATGCTCCAGAAAACATTATTTGGTGTTCTGACCCTAAGAACATTATTAAAGACCTCCCTGCCGTTGGCTTACCTGCTGATTATTTTTACTCGCCTATGCAACAACAGGGTGAGTGGAGAGAGTACGCAGAAACGATCTGCTCCGTTGACCCCAGCGGACGTGGAACGGATGAGACGGTTGCATGTTATTTAAGTCAATTAAATGGCTTCATTTATTTACATGAGGTAAAAGCCTTTAGAGATGGATACAGTGATGACACACTCCTCTCAATATTACGAGGTTGTCGTAAATATAAAGCGACTACCATACTTATTGAGAGCAACTTTGGTGACGGTATTGTTGCTGAATTATTTAAAAAACACTGCCAAAACACAAAAACAAGTTTAAACATAGAGGAGACAAGAGCTAATGTTAGGAAAGAAGACCGTATTATTGACAGTCTTGAGCCTGTCCTTAATCAGCACAGGTTGGTTATTGACCCCTCGATTATTACCTGGGATTACAAATCGAACCCTGAAGTGGCTCCTGAACTTAGATTGCAGTACATGCTCTTTTATCAAATGTCACGTATGTGCCGTGAGAAGGGAGCGGTTAAACATGATGATAGACTCGATGCCCTTGCCCAAGGAGTTAAATGGTACACAGATGCCCTCAGCCTTTCCGCAAATAGACAAATTGCCATAAGAAAAGCTGAAGAATGGTCAGACCACATGGATGCTTGGTTAGACGATCCTCAACAGGAACTTAACCATATGGTATTCGGAATGGATATGAATCAGAAAAGACAAGCAAGAGGTTTAAGTAAAGGTAAACCTCTACCTACCTGGGTTTCTCGCTAAGGGGACAGTGTAACACGGGGAAGTGGTGCTCCTCGTGTGTGGAAACAGCGGTCAAAAATTAGGGGGTCTTCGGATCCCCTTCTATATCATGAATAGACGAAGTCATGATCTTATCTCCTTCTACACCTAATCCACCTATATTACAATGAACCGTAAACTTCTCACCAAAGTTATTTCAATAGTACTCCTTCTAAGGATAGCAGGACCAGTATTATTGTTTTCATATTATTATTTTAACAAAGATGGAAGATCAGATACGACAATTAATGGCTGAGATTGTAGAGAGAGCTAAAAAATCAGATCTTCTTCAAACCAGGTATGGTAACAACAAAAGAGGATTAGAAGCTGCTCTTAGAAAAGATAACCGTTTGTTTGAAGTCTTTTATCCTGACCTATTCTTTGAATTTGGTGATCTAGAGATGAACTACCACCCTAAAACAGGTAGATGGAATTTAGATATAGGTTCTCTGGATATTATGAAGGATAATCCACATGCTCAACAATGGTTTGCTGAAAAATACCCTGGTAAAGTTTGGGATCTATTAAAAGAGGATACTCGTAAACTTATGGCCATGAGTTACGCTGAAGAGTTCTTAAAAATTACCCCTCCAGGAACTGTAGTGAATGTTAAAGGTGCTCATATTTCAGCAGTTAGAGATGTTCAAAGTGGAGCGAAAAATATCCCTAAAGTAAAGAGAGGTAGATCAATAGGACAACGTAAACAAGATATCTATGAGAAAAGATTCCTTAGAAATCCAGACTTCACTAAAGAGGGTGGTGTACTAGTATACCGTAGTGGTACAGGAGCTGCACAAAGAGGTCTTGGTATAGATCAAAAACCTAGATCCATAGGAGCTGCTGGCTTTGGTGCAGAATTAGCGCCATCTACTGGTGCTGGTTGGGATGCTCATAGAGTAGCTAGAGTAGGTAGAAGAGCTGCCTCTGTACTACCTGTAGTAGGAGCTGGATTCGACGCATGGGATATAGCTGATAGAACTAATACAATTAACCAAAAACTTGCCTCTGACTCTGATTATGAAGGCTCTATGGAGCATAGATTAGATCTACTCCAAAGAGGTATCTCAGGAGCTACTTTAGGTACTACTTTCTGGGCTGAACCTGCTAATATGGCACTAGGTCTTACCAATTTAGGTATAGATGCTAGTAGATGGATTGGTAGTAAGTTTAATCCAGAGGAAGAAACTAGAGATAACCCTGTTTATAGAGGCTTAGGCTACGCATCACACGCTTTATTTTAACACATGACCACACCCACAAACCCACCAAGACAGATTAAACAACGTTACTACTATATATTCTGGTCTATTGCAACTATTGCTGTTGTAGCAGGTCAGATATATGTAGCTAGCGGTTATCGTAGTTTAGCGGAGGCATTAAGATCAACTCTCGTAAGCTAATGAAGCAGCTGAAGAAAGCAGAGAAATGTATAACTCGTAAAAAAGCTCAAAAGATTATTAAAAAGTATGAAAAAGCCAGAATTGCTCTACACGACACCCAGAGGAGCGACAATACACTCATATGACCTAGAGGGTGGTAAGAGGACGTTTGAACGCTTCCTGGCTTGTTATTTAGGCTCCTGTGTGTTCACAGGGAGTATGGATGAAGCTAAAGAAGCTCTCCTCAAATTTTAACATAATTTTTCGTTGGGAATATACGCTGGGGCGAAGGCAACAACCCCCATAGCCCCATCAAAATGTCAGCATTTCGACACCATCGAGGGTGCAAACCCTGGGGTTTTTTTCGTTTTGTAGTGCACCACTGGGATTTGGAAGCACACTGTTACATTTCTTCACCGATCTGTTGACATTTGATTTGATTTGCTCCATGATTAGGGAGTCCTTCAGAAATGGTCTTATGGATCTTTTTGATTTCGTTGATTATGTTTATTCATTCTATGGATCTAATGGTCTATATGATATGAATGCAACTAGGAACCAGATCCTTTCAGTAATCAACATGTGGTTAGATCTTGATTCCATGACATGGATTGGCAAAAATGCTGAGTTCTGTTATGATTCAACTGATCGGGAAATCATCAGGGATTACTTAATTAAAGACTTTGGTCTTGTATTTCCTGATTAGGTAGATTGGATTAAATGGAGAGTTCGATTCTCTCCACTACCATTTGTTAACAAGTGTTAAGCACCAGTTGACAATCAATTCATTCTTTGCAATGATTAAATCAAGTCGGGAAACAAGCCGATTTAAAACAAACTCAAGAATCTTAAATGATTAGCGTGTTGGTAGCACGTGACACCAGAGCGAAACAGAGCGACCTGGGATTGAGTGGAAGAGCTAGCCGATCTCTGCAGTTCGGGAGCCTACCTGCTAAGGTGTTATGAGCATCAGCTAAAAGAGCGAACAGGCAATGAAGCTACATAGTTAGTGAATAAGCCCTGATCATTTGGTTGTTCATCCAAAACCCTGAGAAATCTTCTATAAACTAAGTCAGAGTTTACTGCTTGATAGTCACTGATTAATTATTATTAAATCAAACTTGATAGAGGTTTAACAAAACGAGAACTTACTGCTTTATAGTTCGTCACCAGTGAGGAGAGGTATGTGAAAGTTTAATTAGACTCAACAATGAGTTAGGATAACGACAAGATCCAACAACATGTGATTCAAATCCCCTGAATTATTAAAGAATGTAACGAGGTGCAAGTCCTCTGATGCTCCTTGCTGTACAATGAGTACAGTTCACACACAGAACCATGATCAACCTTGAACAGATTGAATGTGCACTTGATGACGCTGCTAACGTTGTCTTCGCACTCAAGGCTGCAAGAGAAGCACTAACCGAAAAACAATGGGACAACCTCGATCCCTACGTTATGGATGTGCTTGATCACGCTTCAGATTTAGAAGCATCCATGCAAATGGAAGACATAGAGGGTTAAGCCTCAAGGCAGGTGCAAATCCTGCCATTGTCCTTGCCACTCACTGAGAGTGGTTAACTATTAACACCATGAGAAAGATTGAACACGGTATGATCCAAGCAATCATTGATCAGCGTAAACATTGGTGTAAAGCAAACACACGTGTTGAGTTTGATCCGGTTACTGATCTATCAAGAATCTTCTTACATGGCCACTGGATAGCAGAATATGACCATAACAATATGGGTCTTGCTATCAACAACCAGGGCTATGAAACAAACACAACAAAGTCAAGGCTTAATGCTTTAATAAACTTTGTTTGTGACCCTACACAAAACGGTATATTCCAGAAGAATTGGAATTGGTTTATCACAAAAGATGGAGAGACTGAGGACTTTCCTTCTGGTGCATGGTATACTGTTTGATGAAGGTATCCTTTAGGCCACCATCACAAGTGGCCTGACTGATACACTCAATGTGTATCCTATTTACTAATGGAGTCTTATGACTTACTTCAACACCTTCGAAGAATTCCTCGATGATCGCTTTGATGATTTCGATGAGATCAAAGACATCCATGAATATGGGATGGCTGGCGGTTTCAACGGGTTCATATATCACAACGAACTAGAGGACATCTACAGACAGTATGAGGATGATATCCTTGAGAGTGTAGAAGACTTAACCACTGAATCACCATTTAGTTATATTGCTAATGAATGTGAATCATTGAATGAGTACTTCTCACGAGCTGTCTGGACTGCAGTCGAATCCTGGGCATTAACAAAAGTTAACGAAAGGCTTGACGATGAGTCGATCTTCGAAGATGATTATGCAATGGCTAACGCCTATTGATGCTCTCCTCCTGCCCTTTCGAGGGCAGCATGAGGGTTTCTACCCTCGTTGTTTCTCACATGTCTCACAATGACAACTACAACAGCACCAACTACTAAACCTAAGCGCCGCCGTGCTAGGAGACGTAAGGCAACTGTTATGAACCAACAACAACCCATTAAAGTAGAATTACCAGTGATCAAAGATGAGTTCAAACCCAGTCGTGTTGAGCACGTACGACCTGATGTTCAACTAATAAACCGAGAGGCTTATTGGAATGATTTCCAGAATCGTATGAAGATCCATGACTATGAGGTAACTGAAGCCATCCAAGATCTAAAGGTAGCTATACAATGGACCAACCACCTTGCACAAAGAGTGGTAACTAAAATAAAGGATGTCGCACCATGACTTCCTTCATAGTGTGGGGATGCGTAAGCATCCTCATTTATATCTTTCTAAAGAACACCATTAACCATCCTTAACTATGTTGACTTTTGAAACCACACACGAGTATCACATGAAGGAAACAAACCTTCACTACTGTGGTGCTCACGATACGCTAATCATTAATGATCAAGATTATGAAAACCGTATCGTGATTGATGGAGTAACCACTGAATCTTTAATTAGTTTCGTACGTTATGCAATCAAGAACAATCCCGAATTGGCAACATCATTCAAGCAAGTTGTCGAAGAGGAGACTAAGACCTCAAAAGCTACGACAAAGTCGAGCAAGATTAAAGCAGTTTCTTAAAACGTATGCACAAAATCCACAAACCGATGACAAAACCACCATCATCACGTGAGTGCGACCTGCCTGTGTATCATGTTTCATTACAGATGCAATTGGATGCCAGCCCTAGTGACTGGCTCCTTTCTCACATAAGGGAAGCACTGGACGAAGATGAATATGTAGTTCTTAAGGATTGTCATGAGATAGTACAACGTGACTGCTCAACGGAGCATCATGGGGGCTATCAGAATGGATCTAACTAAAGAAGAACTATCATGGATATACTGGGGTTTACAGGCTCAACGAGCCTACCACTGCACACCAGACATACCGTATGGTGTAGTATTATGGGAACCCTGGAAACAAACATTCCTAAACAAAGTTATCTACGAACAAAGCACTATGTCATGTACTAACATGAGAACTAAACTCATTAATGCTCTAAAGGCTCACGCCAATGGAGAGATACAAAAACATCTAGCAAACGTTGAGGTTTACTTAACTAATCCAGCTGGTATTGGGGAACACTCTGATATAACAGAAGCGATTGGTTGTGAGCTTGACAAGATAGCTAGATACCATGATCAAATTGAAGTACTAAACAACTACGTGGTTAAGAAAGATGCGTAAACAAATGAATTTCACCGAGCAAGAGCTTGATGTTATCATTACTGCTCTGCAAAACGAGTGGTGGTTTAAGTATGACCCATTGATAGAAGTATCAGTGCGTCCTTACCATGATCTATTACACCGTATTTCTTTAGCCCGTGAAAATCTACAAGCAAGAACCACATCAGTTCTCGAATAAGCCTGTGTATTATGCTATTGTATTTCTCCTGGCATTCCTTAGTTGTGTGTCATGGCAAGTACAAGAACAGAAGCACAACCCAGCACCACAAAAACACTTTAGGACATTCTAATGGCACGAAGGGATTCATTTGACAATCGAATAGATGAAGTTAGTTTATGGAAAGCAACCGATGAACTAACTATGTTCGATATTGAAATGGGTCTTGGTGCATCAATCAGTTGGGATCTACCACCTGCTTACAGATGTATCATTAGATCCAAACATCCTGAAACCGGAAAGGTTACAGAAAAAGCTTATCGTCAACCTACTGCAGCAAAGAAGCATCTAGCTAAACTATTCTGTGATAATCATGACGATGTAGTTATCATGACTGAAGACGCACTACACGCACCAGCACACGACTTATGAAACTAAATCCTATTGACTTTGGTGAAGTTCTAGAAGAGATGGGCTACACTGTAGAAGATGATACTGGTCAGGTCTGGGTACCTGCACCACATGAAAACTACTTTGAAGCTCAACGATTTCTATTAGAACTAGTATTACAAGACCATCTCATCATTGATAGAGATCATCTAGAAATGGAGATGAGTTACTTTATTCCACATTGGAAATGTTTCAATAGTATACAAGACTATTGTGACGCTTACCCTAACGACAAGGAGTGTTTAATGTATGATGTATGATTTACATCAGATCGAAATTGATCAACTTAACCCTGAAGAATACTCTATGTTTCTAGCTTATGGCGACACCTTTCCAAATCAAACAACAGATCCAGCTAGAACAGGAAGCGATATCTTGTGGGAAAACACGCTTGATGAACTCTATCAAGTCCCTGGAAGAGAAGTCGTACGCATCAGCAAGTGTGTACGGAATCGCAAGTATCTCGGCGGCTCTACCTTTAGTCATGAAAGAGGTAGACTTATCCTTTAAAAATCTAAACAAAGGACAAGCTGGCCAATACTATAAACCTATAGCGGATCATCTATCTAATTTAGAATCACTCGCTATCTCTACTATTGCACTTAAGATTATCTTTGATAATGTATTTAGTTGCAGAAGAGATTCAGATCTACTACCTCATGTGTTAGTATCTATAGGATCTGCATTAGAACAAGAGTGTAAGTTTAGGTGGTATCACCGTGAACACCCTAAGCTTATGAAATATATTGAAGATAAATACTTTCATGAATCATGTGGTACGCAACAAAAGGTTGCTATCGCACGTACTATCTTCAATCGTAACGATATTTCCTGGGATAACTGGGGAATTAAAACACGTACTCAACTGGGTGCGTGGTGTTTAAAGGCCACCATCACTGCGACTGGCTGGTTCATGAAGTACTATCAAGGTAAAGGTAAACGTGGTATATGCCGTGTTGTTCCTACTGATGACTTCAATGCTATACGTGACCAATTGGTTAATCAAGCTGAGTTATTCAGTGGTATACCTTGGCCCATGTTAGTAGAACCTAATGACTGGACTAATGAGAGAGCTGGAGGCTATCTTATTAATGAGCTAATGAGGGGTTATGAATTAACCCGTCGTGGTAAGGGGACAGTAAGACACGGGAATACTCCGATGGAGTTTTTAAACAAACTTCAGAAGGTTAAATACCGTGTGAGTCACCATGTTCTAGAAGTTGCACAGCACTTCAGAGACAAGGGTTACAAGATAGGTAAATTCATACCTATATGTGAAGCCTTTAGACCTGTTAAACCTCCTAACATAGAGGAAGATGCTGAAGTTAAACTTAAATATAGAAGGGATACTGCAGAGGCATATAATGCTGATCGGTTAAACTTCAAGAGATCCGTAAGGACTAGAACACAACTGGAGGCAGCAGAGAAGTTTAAGGATGATGTATATTATTTATGCTGGTCTTTCGATTATAGAGGAAGAGCATACCCCATCCAATCATTTCTCTCGCCGCAGGATACTGACTTTGGCAAAGCCATCATAAGGTTTGCTGATGAGTCACCTGTTAATGAACAAGCCTGTACTTGGTTAGCCTTTCAAGTAGCTACAACCTATGGGTTGGATAAAGCTTCAATGATTGAAAGGATCCAATGGGTTGACCGTAATAGAGACTTAATCACAAGGGTTGCAACAGACCCGATAGGAAATCTTCCTGAATGGGAAGATGCAGAAGAACCATGGCAATTTATGGCTAGCTGCCATGAATACTACCATTGTTGTATTGAATGTGATAAAACATCAACTGGTCTAATGGTAGCAGTAGACGCTACATGTAGTGGTCTTCAGATTTTAGCCGGATTGGCTAAGGATCAGAGCACTGCAGAGTTAGTGAATGTCTGCCCAGGAGAAAGACCTAGTGATGCTTACAAAGCTGTGGCTGAGGAAGCTAAGAAGTATCTCCCTAAAGAGCTACATTCTTGGATGACTCGGAAAACCACCAAAAGAACCGTCATGACCATACCTTACAATGCTACTAAGTCATCCTCAAGGGTGTACATTAGAGAAGCATTAAAGGAGCAGGGGTTTGACCCTACTTCTGAACAAGTAACGGTAGTAGTTGATGCGGTTTATAAAAGTATGGACGCTATAGTTCCTGGACCAATGCAAGTTATGCGTTGGATCAAGAAGCACGTCGGTGAGTACATCAAAAATGGTGCAACTCACATACAATGGACTACACCATCTGGATTTGTAGTCAATCAAGAACGTAATAAGCGAGATACACAAAGATTAAAATTGAAGTTATTAGGAGAGACTAAGATTACATTAACAGTGGGTGAAGGTTATCCTTGTCCTACACGTCATAAATCTAGTACTGCTCCTAATTTGATTCACTCGCTTGACGCATCCATATTGCACTGTTCTTTTAAACAGTTTAATGGATCATTCACAGTCATCCATGACTCAGTCCTCGCTAGAGCTGGCGACATGGGAGAAATCAATAGGCTTGTGCGAGATACCTACACGGATATTTTCACAAGAGACTGCTGGCTTACACGATTTGGAGAAACGATTAAAGCCACTGAACCACCACCAATCGTCGGAACATTAGACACCGACGTGGTGAAAGAATCCACTTACTTTTTTTGTTAATGAGCACTACTCACGTTACCAAGCAACCTGTCACACTTGAGGGGTACCAATCAATCTTTAAAATGGGTGACTATGGCTACTATAAACTTGAGGCACACCTGCCTAAAGAAATAGTAGACGAACTCGAAGAGGAGAGAGAAGGGTGCCTTGAATGGGCTAGAGGTAAATCAAAGAACCCTAAAAGAATTACTGTCAAACACCCACCATGGGAAGAGGTAGATGGTAAGAAGGGTATGTATAAAGTTAGATTTACTTGGAAACCTGCTGATAAGTTCCTTCCAACTATTGTTGATACAGAAGGTACACTTATCTCAGATGAAAATACTCCTATTTATAGTGGGAGTAAGGTTAAATTAGCTTTCATACAAAAACCTTATATACTCCCAGCTGGAGATATAGGTACGTCTGTTAAACTAAAGTCTGTACAAGTTATTAGTCTTAATAACGGTGCAGGAGTTACTGATTCTGGAGATTTATCACCGGAAGATGCAGCTAAACTATTCGGTACTTCTGAAGGTTTCAAGGTGTCTGACCCTAATCCTGTAGTAGAAGATACTGAAGATACAGAAACAGACGAGGACTTCTAAATGAGAAGTCGCCTGGAAGAACAGGTTGCTGAATTGCTAGATGAGTTACACGTCCCTTATTCATATGAGTCTGAGAAATTAGATTATGTGATAGAAGCTAGGTATATCCCTGACTTCATTGTTGGGGATATATACCTAGAAACTAAGGGCTTCTTTAAACCAGCTGACAGAAAAAAGATGTTAGCTGTTAAGAAATGTAACCCTGATCTAGATATTCGACTTGTCTTTCAAGCACCATACAATAAAATTAACAAACGCTCGAAGACCACGTATGCCAAGTGGGCCGACAAGCACGGTTTCCCTTGGTGTCCTTACTATGCAATACCAAGAGAATGGCTCGGAATTTGAAAGGCACGAACCATGCCCCGCCTGTGGAAGTTCTGACGCTCTGGGCCGCTATGATGACGGACATGCTTATTGCTTTGTCTGCCAACATAGAGAGCCTAGCGATACGGAATACCACCATCACACCGCATCCACACCAAAAGAGAGAGCAATGCTTAAAGGACAACCAGTAGCTCTTACCAAGAGACACTTGCCCGAAGAGACATGCCGAAAATACCGTATCCATAAAGACGGTGACACTCTGCGTATGCACTACTTTGATAAGCATGGTCAAGTATGCGCAGCAAAGGTCAAAACTAAGGATAAAAGATTCTGGATGGAGGGTGATAATATAGATCACCAACTATTCGGACAGCACTTATTCCCTGACTCTGGTTCACGCATTCATATCTATGAGGGCGAACTAGACGCAGCATCAGGATGGGAAGCAATGCCCAAATGGCCACATGTTTCTATACCAAATGGAGCTGCAGGAGCAAAGAGGGATATACAGAAAGTAATTGATTTATGTCAAGGTTATGAAACAGTTGTCTTTTTCTTTGATAACGACGCTCCAGGAATTCAAGCTGCGCAAGACTGTGCTGCTTTATTACCTCCAGGCAAGGCGAAGATTGCGAAAATGGAGAAGTACAAGGACGCTTCCGATGCTCTTCAGCAAGGAGACATGGAAGCGATTCGAAGGGCTATCTATGACGCAAAAACGTACCGTCCTGATGGAATTGTTGAGGGCAAATCACTACTAGAATTAGTTAGAACACCAAACCTAAAATGCGCACATGAGTATCCATTCGACGGACTTAACGAGAAATTACACGGGATCAGGTATGGAGAACTTGTCACAGTTACTGCAGGCACTGGTTCCGGAAAAACGGCATTCTGCCGTCACCTTGCAACTCACCTGTTACAGCAGGGGGAACGGGTTGGGGTCTTGGAACTTGAAGCAGGAAATAGAAACACCGCTCTTGGAATAATGTCCTGTGCGGTGGGTAAACCACTACACATAGGAGAACATGACAAAGAAGAACTCGAACTGGCTTTCGAATCCACTCTTGCCGATTTTGATCTCTATTTATTTGATGGCTTTGGGAGTTTTGATCCAGATACTATCTATCAACGGATTGAGTATATGGCCACAGGACTTGAGTGTAGAATCATATTTCTAGATCATATATCCATATTATTAAGTGGATTGGATGGAGATGAACGTCGTATGATTGACCAAACTATGACTCGTTTGAGATCATTGGTTGAACGTACTGGTATCACTCTATTCCTAGTATCACATTTAAGGAGAAGTAGTAATGATAGGGCTACGCACGAAGAGGGAGGCAGAGTGTCCCTTAGTTCACTCAGGGGATCTCATAGTATTGCTCAAATCAGCGATACGGTTATTGCGCTTGAAAGGGATCAGCAGGCCGATGCTGCTAGAAGCTCTACGACTGTGCGATTGCTTAAAAATCGCTATTCAGGCGAAGTTGGAGTAGCCTGTAACATTAAGTATGATTTAAACACCTGTACATTCAATGAAACTACGTTCAACACCGAACAAGAGTTCGACCCGTCCAGAGATTTTTAAACATTACGACCATCCATGGTATGAACATGTAGATGGGCTAACAAGACCAAATCCACCATCATCCGATGCAATCAAAAGAGCTAAATT
>MDTA01213419.1_pt1 | contig 14763 bp, 8 predicted proteins | sample 811151 | NCBI WGS metagenome assembly MDTA01 (sample SAMN05326648, study PRJNA326480) | marine metagenome | isolation source: seawater | place: Indian Ocean: South | collected 2010 | reverse complement strand
TTCAATATCGAGTTCGCTTTCTGCGCTTGGTAGTTCAACGGAATACCCACTTGGAGTTGCTAAAACTAATGTAAACACTGAATCTGGATTTGTCGATCCGAGAAAACCTGAAGCATATACTACGCCTGTACCACCTCCAAAGCCACTCAACGGTGCCGAGAATGCAGCTACAGACTCTGTTGAACCATGAGCTGTGATATCAATTGTGTAATCACCAGCTGGTACCTGTAAGTAACCTTGGTATTCACCATAAGATAGATTACTTACCAAAAGAGATCCATTCGCATAGATATCGACCGCTGGAGCATCCGTAACACCATGCATTACTTTTAATGCAAAACTATTCTCATCTTCAGCTTCTAACTCTAATCCTGAAGCTAATAGACCAAATGGATGACTGGCATTGTCTAAAATACCAGAAGCAACTACTACATAATTTCCATTCGCTTCTAGTGTAAATGGGAATTCTGCTATTACTTCACCATTAGCTGGCGCTATACCTACTACTGTGTTTACTGGTAAATCTACCATACCCAAGTTATCTCTGTATTCAACATCTTCAACCGCTAAGCTTCCATTAACATGGATATCTACAGTTGGATATGGTGAATTATGGATAATTTGAACTTGGGCATTTTGAGACAGTAGTACCCCAGAAAAAACTAAAATTAACAATTTATTCATGACTTATATTCCTTATAGTGTTTAATTAAAACGCTTAAAACGCTCAATAATAACGCTCAAAACGCTTACAATATTAAACTATAAAACTACTCTTTTACAACATTTTATTTTTAAAGGTGGATTCTATCTATGGAAAGGAATGGTTTTGGTGTCTTTAGCATCCCGAATAATTTGAGGACTATTAAATTATTTTTTTCTGTGACGCCTGTTTTTTCTATGTTTTTTTCTTGGGTTATAAAATTTATTTCTATTTCGCATCTTCTTTCTATTTTTGGTTTTTTCCTTGGTATATGCTTCCGCATTAATATCTATTGAGTTTTTATAATAAGATAAATATCGATTAAACTCAGCAGATACAAAATGCTGAATCAATTGTTCCCTGTCTAACCAATTCAGTTTTTTATAAATATATGGTAAAAATGGTCCTATTTGCTCTTCATTAACATTTACTTTTTCAATTTTATCAATTAGAGTATATAAACGTTTCTTACATATGTCTATCCCATTTGGTACATTCTTTTTTGTAAAAAAAATACCAGAATTTTTTTCTATACCTTTCAACTTCCTTAGTTCACGTCCATGGATAATAACCATAGAGATACCTTGTTTACCTGCTCTTCCAGTTCTTCCACTTCTATGAATATAGATTTCATCATCATCTGGTAAGTTATAATTGATTACATGAGTAAGGTCATCAACATCTAATCCACGGGCAGCCACATCTGTTGCGACTAAAATTTGTAATTGACGTTTTCTAAAACGCCCCATCACATCATCTCTTTCAGACTGAGTTAAGTCTCCATGGATAGTATCCGCATTGTAATGATCATTCATTAATTTATTAGCAACTTCTTTTGTTTCTCTACGTGTACGACAAAAGACAATGCCATAAATATCCGGGTTCATATCAGCAATGCGTTTTATGACTTCATACCTATGCTTTGCTTGAACCATATAATATAAATGCTGAACATTCTTATTGGCTCTATTGACTTTAGAGACAGCAATCTCTATTGAGTTATGCATATACTTCTTCGTTACAGTAATAACCTTTGGTGTCATTGTTGCTGAAAATAATAAAGTCTGTTTTTCTTTTGGTGTCCCATTAATTATGAATTCTAGGTCATCTTTAAATCCCATTGATAACATTTCATCTGCTTCGTCTAAAATTAAACATCCAACATTTTTAACAATTAACTTTTTCCTTTTGATTAGATCCTTAGTCCTCCCTGGAGTTCCAACAACGATCTGAGGCTTTTTCTTTAGAGATCTAAAATGCTTATCAATTTTTACTCCACCATAAACAGCTAGAATATTTATAGACTTCAAATATTTAGAATAACTAGAAAGATCCTTTGCGATTTGAATACAGAGTTCTCTTGTAGGACATAAAATAAGTGTTTGGACCTGACTATTTGTTGTATCAATTGCATTTAATATGGGTAATCCAAATGCAGCTGTCTTACCTGTGCCTGTTTGTGCAGAAGCAATTAAATCTTGATTTGAAGACATTAAATGAGGTATAACCTTATTCTGGATGGGAGTTGGGCTATTAAACCCTAGATCTGTAATTGCTCTTAATATCTCTTTTTTTAACGAAAATTTTAAAAAAGATTCTTTCTTGGAAGATTTTTTTTGATTCATAGTTAAGTATAGTATTAATAATTATAATTAATTGAGTGGCGAGTATACTCTTATTTACTCAGATTACTCATCTATTTAATAGTTAATTTTATTGGATGTTTTATAAAAAAAGCCTATCAGGTGAAAGTGATTAAACAGAATCAGCAGAGAGAAGATGGCTCATAGAACCAACTCAATACAATGGAGAGTGATTCCTCCCTCTGCCAAAAACTAACTTTAAAACTATAGGATGATGGATTTAAATATTACAAAGAAAAAAATAACATCCATTTTTGTTATTATTTTGCAGATACTTTTTCAATTGCGGTAATTGTGAACTTTGTTTCATTACCTTGAATCTCAAGAGTAAAATCTTCACCAACTTTTTTACCAACTATAGCTTGGCCAAATGGTGAATTAATAGTTATAACCAAAGGATAAAGATCAAATTCCAGTTCAATAGGCCCTAATAAGTAATAATCTTCTGTGTTATCCTTACCTTCTTCCTGAATAGTAACCTTATTACCAAAACTGACCTGATCTGTTTTAATTTCACTATATTCAATTATCTGGAATGGTGAATAAGTCTGTAATACCTGAGTTTTTCTAATTATTAAACTTTGCTCTTCACGGGCAGCATGATATTCTCCATTTTCCTTAAGATCACCATGACTAGCTGCTTCTCTAATCTTTATTGAAGTCTGTTTTTTCTGCTTATCAAGAGCTTCCATTTTCTCTTCTAGTGCGCTGTGTGTATCACGCAAAATTAAAGTTGCCATATTTTAGTATCCCTATTCTTTATAGCATTGTAGAAATAATTTGATCAAAATTTAATTTGCAGATATTCCATTTAACACATTTTTTATATACTAGATGAAATACAATTAGCAATTAAATAATTTTCCTTTTTCAATTTTTAATTAAACAATAAAATTTAATTTTATGACCAATCTGTTGGATACTAGATATAGTCAGAAAATCATAAATACTATTTCATTATCCTTAGAAAAATAATCGATGAGCATAACATTCCAAATAAAATACAACCAATCCAGTTGATATCTATGTCATATAAAAAAATATCAAACAACCTCTCTCTACTATATGGATTGCTAATAAATGCGATAAAGGCCCATACAAATGCACCGATACAACCAACCGCTATTATGATGAACCATTTTTGCTTATCATTCATATTTTTTCTTAACTATATAATAACATAGCTTCACAAATAATATATGATCTTAAAGTGTAGTGTAATTATTTAATTTTATAATCTGTTTTGAAATAGTCTAGTTAGGCAATCTTTTAATCTTTATTTTTATATGACGTTGTCATTGTTTGATAAAACTTCATTTCCTTACCTGATCCAAGAGCTACCATTGTTGAAGTAGAATTATCTTCAGTTTTAATCTTTAGAATCTTACCATTAGTGATATCAAATGTTACTTTACCTTTTCGCTTTCCGATATTAGTGCCTTTTAAATCAATACCCATTACACTAAAATAACCATCCATTGTAAACTCTCCTGTATAATCGATATAAGCAATCATATTATTTCTTTTCTTCTTTACTTTTTTAAAAAAATATGTGATTTCCACTTTAGAGCGACCTTCAGCATTTTTAAAACCAGGCATTGATGAAAAATCCATTTCAGTTTTCTCTACCCAACTATCTCCAGGCTTTCTTAAGCTATCTGAACCAAAAGGGAATAAATAATTGCCTGCCACCTCGCCATCACCACTGTTAATCCAATCACTACCCCATTCTGTTAACCCACTTTTATCTGTTACCTTACCTCGTTTGTCAACTATGATAGTGAATACTTCATCTTTTAATTTACTCATTTCACGAATGGGTTTAGTTTTTTCACCAAATTTATTTAAAGCAACAACATTATCATACGTGACATGAAAGGTTGTATTTTGATTATCTTGTTCTATCATTTTGGTTTTTACAATTGATGAAAAATTTGTAGAAATATTTGTATTCTTAATTTCAAAATCACTAGATGTACCAAAAGAAGCTATTATACTTTCATTCAGATTATATTTATTAATAAGCCTGTAACCTTCGTTTGAATCTTGACTTAAACAAATATTGATAATTAATAATATGTATGTAATCCTCATTGGTTCATTCCCTAGTTTGCAAACTGTTCTTGGCTATAAAGATTATTATCACTAATGGTATAAATAGATGAATTGTTAATATAGACTTGTTTTGGATACCATATTAAATATTGCTCTGATATAATTTTCCCATTGTTTATTGATATAGCTAGCACTTTGTTTTCATTAACATCTAAGATATTTATATTATTATCTTCAACATCTATCCACTCAGTTGGGAACATTAAATCTAATTCCCAAATTAGTCTTAGTTTATTCGTCTCAAATGAAAAAGCATAAATACGTCCATCTGGAATATGAAAATACATTTTATAATCTTCAAAGTGATTAATTCTTATTTTAAAAACATCATCAAGGGGCGATGGATTTGACCATATAATATCCCTCTTCTCTAAATCAAATAATACTATTTCATCTTCATCATCCATAAAAATAATATTTTTATCAAAAATACCATTTTGCTTAAAATAACTGACTTCATCTATATCTTCTAATTCATGAGACCAATAATCTTTACCATCCTTAAGATTTAATGAAATTATTTCATCGTATAAAACCATTAATATGGATTCATCATAAAAGGTGAGTTCTGTATCATTTAACATATAAAAACTATCTGCATCCCAAGATCTTTCCCATTTAAGCTCACCAGTTTTAGAATTAACTGCTTTAATCAATAGTGTTTCATCTACCATGTACTCAATTAAAACTAAGTCGCCTTTCAAATATATCTTCTTGACTTTAATAGTTGAATTTTCAGTTGATAAATTTAAACGCCAATCAATATTTCCCGTATTTTTATTTAAAGATATTAAGATAAAATCAACTTTACTTTGCCAATCAACATAATCATTTTCATCATCATTTTTTTGACCTAATAAATATAAATTATTTTCATCTTGAAGTTTAAATAATGATCTATCTATATCTAATTCCGTATTCCAAACCATTATACCGGAGTGTTGTCTAAACGAAATTAACTTATAAGAATTATCATTGACTATCTGATTATTGCCTCCATAATCGCATTGATAATCCAATATAATTAATTTATCATCAATAATACTTCCTTTTATACAATCGATCGATATAGTCCAATTAAGGTTTGCATCTTCTTTTAATAATTCAATAGAATGCATTCTTTCATTACTATCTTTAGGTAATAGATTAATATAATCAGCTATTAAACTATTAAATTCTTTTTCCTTTTCTAAATCCTTATAAATATCCACTAGCAAACGTATAGCTTCTTCATTTTGCTGATCAATATCATGTAAAATTTTATTTAGTATTGAATCAGCTTTTTCATAGTCATTCATTTTTTTATGAACTGAACCTAATCTTAATAGAACATCCTTTTGAGGGACTATACGATCATTGGGATTTTCTGTTATATCTAATTCAATTATTTGATTTTGACCGTAAATAAATATTCTGTCTTCAAAAGAATGTAGATCATTAATGACATCATTACGGAAAAATTTATTTTTCATTAATATTGCTGACTTTTCAGTTTTTTTCCAAAATAGATCTCCTGTTAAAGAATTGAAAGAATTAATGATTAGGTCATTAACCTGATATCCCGATTTGATAAAAATTAATTTATCTCCAACAAATTGAATATTCTGTTTAGGTTGGTTATAAAAATGATTATTATATATCTTCCAAATAGTCTCACCACTGTAAAAATCTAATCCAATCACATATTCTTTATTGTAACAAATAAGCTTTTTTACATCTTCATTCACCCTAAACTTTAAATTCTTCAGACCAAGATTATTTTGATTGATAATTTGGCCAGAATTTGCATTTACAGACCAAATCATACCGGATTCAAAAATTAAAAATATATTATCCTCGATGAGATAAGACCCGGAAATTATATCATCATTGTCAATGGTTATATCCCAATCAACTAAACTGAGATTAAAAAATCCTGGATTTTTATCAATAACACAAAGATTTTTATCAGTTGTTATAATAAATTTATTTGTATGAAGTTTTATATCTCTTATTGGACTATCAGCAGTATAAGAAGCAATCTCTTTTTGTTTAATTAAATCTTTAATTAAAACAGTATCATTTGTTTTATTATAAAAAGCGACTTGATGATCCAATACAATTATTTTTCTATCAGTTTCTTCTTTCCATTTTATAGCCCCATTAGCCAAATCAATTAAGAATAGATCTTCACCTTTAGAATGTAAAATAAATTTCTTACTATTTTTTCCAATGACACTCCACAATCTTGGCAAACCTTCACTAGCTCTATCTGTTAGTTTAATATTCCATAAAATTTTTCCATTTTTTGGATCAATATTGATTAATGAACTACCCTGATCTATGCTTAAATAAACCAAAAATGGCTTTTCAAAATCATCTGTAGCATTTTCCAGAGACAATAAAAATGGATGTATAGTTTGTTCAGGGTATTCTCTTGGAAATTCTAATGAAAATACCTCTTTACCTGATGTTATATCATTAGCATAAATTGCAGCTTCACCTTTCTGATTTGGATAAAATCTTTTTGAGATATTAATAACTAAATCTTCCCAGATATGTGAATCCGATAGATATGAATCATTTATTGATTTCATCCAAATTTGTTTATTATTCTTAATATCTATTCCATAAAAATATTCTTTTGATTTATATTTTTGTGATACAACACCTATGCCTAAATCAGTATTTAATACTAAATGATTTGAAGGGGTAGTCAATAATTCATCTTTATTTAATTCAGGAAAACTCCATTCCCAGTTCACTCGAGAAAATTCATTTATTTCTGGTAAAAGATTTTTAAATATTTTTTTAGCATCAAAATAATTCTGTTGTTTTTCAAGGATTAGCCCTTTTGTATAAATTGCAGTTTTATAATTAGGATCCAATAATAATACCGAATCCAAAACATCTATTGCCGCATTATTATCTCCATTATCAGATAGATATATTGCTTTTCCTAATAATTCATAAGCCTTAACATTTTCAGTAGGTTTCACTTCAAGAATATTTTCTTGGATTAATTCAAGTTCTATTCCAAGGGTTTTCGCAATTTCTTGTGAAATATCATCCTGCACGCTTAAAATATCTTCAGTAGATCTATCATAAGTAGCAGCCCAAAGGTTGTTACCCGTTTTAGCATCAATTAATTGAGCACTGATACGTAGTTTATCTTTAAACTTTTGTAAACTACCCTGCAGAAAAGTATTTACATTTAGATCTTTTCTAATTTGATTAAAATCAAATCTCTGATCTTTAAATTTAAAAACATCATTCCTTGACTTAACTTCAAAAGCTCCAATTTTAGTTAAAGCATTAATTACAGATTCTGTCATCCCACTGCACCAAAATTCAATATCCCTATCCGGTGTGAATGATTCAAAATACATGACTGCTATCGATTTTTTACCCCTTAAATATGTATCATCTTCTTCTCCAGCAAATGATAAACCAAGAAAAGAAAAATTTAACCAAATTGCAATTCCAATTATCGTAAATACACCGCCTGTTATAGTAAAGATATTATATTTTGACTTTCCTTTATCAATAATGTTCGATACTTGTGAAATATCAGTTTTAGGTAATTGATGAGAAACTATACAATATACTTCAACTGCTTGAGATACCCCTTTGAGTTTTGGTTTTCCAATATATCTTGTCTCATATTCTTTCTCTCTAACAAGAGCATCATTAACTTTATTTGATATTGCTATTCCACCTTTAGCTGAAAATGATTCAATACGTGAAGCTATATTAACATCATCACCTAAAACATCATTTTCTTGTAAAATTATTTCACCTTGATGGATACCTATTCGGAGATTAAGACTATCAATATTTTTTGTTTTTTCTTGTATTTTTATTGAACAATTAACTGCATCAGTTACAGTATCAAAGGTTAAAAGTAAACCATCACCCATTTCTTTTACCCATTGACCATTATAAGATTTAACTAAAGGTTGAAGTAATTTTCTTTGTTCGTTTAATAAATCTAAAGCCCGGGATTGATCATTAGCAGTAATTTCAGTAAAACCTACGATATCTGTGAAAACAATTGCAGCAAGTTTACGTTCCACGTTCGATGTAGATGACATAGGGATAGATTAACTTATATATATTTATTAATTAAAATTGATATTTATTAACAACCATATATTAAATATCTTTTCAAGTTTTTTCATACAATTTACTTAATCCTTTTTATTTTTTAATGATAGAGAAAATTATTATTTAATGATTAAAAAAATAATCGAAGATATTTTTATTAGATAATGTAGATTATTCATAATAATTAAAAATAAATATAGGAGTTAAGTTATGGATACTAATTCTGCCTTAACTATTATTGGCTGCGTTTTATCAATTATTGGGATTATTTTCATTGTAATTCCAAAAGTAGTTAATGAAAAAACTATGAATGATCTTCCTGTAGAAGCTGTTAATATCTCAGCTTTATTTCGTTCAGCGAATGGAGGCTTAGGTTTAGCTTTGGGTATGGTAGCTGTTTATTGTAGAAAATTACCGACTGAGTCTGCTGAAACCGTTTTACTATCGATGGGAACGGGTTTTATTCTTGTTAATCTTTCTTTATTATCTGGAAAATTCAGAGGGTATGGAAATGAATTACCAGTCCCACCAATGATAATATTTTTAGTTCTAACAATTATCGCATATTACGCTGCATTAGGGTAGGCTATTAACTTATACATAGACAAACTCTGTTGGCTCATGCATTAAACCCTACATTCGTGGGGTTTTTTGTTTGCGGGATGATTATTAGATTTGAGTAAGGAGATTATTATTAGAAAATATTTATTCCCTATAATGTAACATAGAGTTAAGTGGGGTGTCAAAGTAGGTGTTAAAGTGAATATGACTTTAATTTAATTTTCTATAAATAGCCAAAAGAATATTTATTACAATACAACCAAATATTATGATGCTTACCCAATGCCTGTTCCAAATTCTTTTAAAATTCGTATTACTCTCCTTTATTTCTCTTCATATAAAAAATCATCAGCAGTATATAAATAGTGTTCCTGATTACTGTAGTAAATATGTAGTAAATCAGACATCATGAAACAACATCAAACAACACTAAACATAAAAAAAAACCCTTAACTACCGTCAGGCAATCAAGGGTTTCTGTTGTGTAGCGGGGGAAGGATTCGAACCTCCGACCTTCGGGTTATGAGCCCGACGAGCTACCAGACTGCTCCACCCCGCGATCAAATATAATTTTTTACCAGAATAGCGCCGGCAATATTAGAAAAATGATTAACATCTTCCAAGGCTAATATATTTATTTTATATTTTTTATGATTAAACTGATTGGCATATGATCGGAATACCCACCTAATAATCTATTTCCGGCCCAAAATCTAAATGGATATCCGTCATACTTTCCTCCATGCTGCCGATATTGTTTACCATCAAAAACATCTACTGAATTCTCTTTGAGATAAAGTCCGGATTTATCAATTAATCCGGGACTAATAATTAAATGATCATAAACTAGGTCTTGTCCAGCATACTTGTATGTACTTCCATTATTATTTCTATGCCATGGCCCCATTAAATTCCACAAAATTATATCTTTCGATGTTAATTGATCTTTATTTAATGATGTACCTAAATGAGTATGAACTGAAGCATCAGTAGGCTCATCATTTAAGTCTCCCATCACAATTATTTCTGCTTTTGGATCTAATTTTAGAATTTTTTCAATATCATTACGAAGAATCTTTGCTGCAGCAGCTCTAAAAGGAATTGTTTTTTCAACTCCTCCATATTTAGATGGCCAATGATTTACATATATATGAAGATTTGAACCATGAATTAAAAAGTTAGTATATAAAATATCTCGAGTCGGTGACCCTGATGGTAAAATTACTTTAATCGGATCAGAGCTCTTTAAAATTATATCTTGGGAATCATACAATAAGGCAACATCAATTCCTCGATTATCAGGTGAGTCATAATGAATAATATTATAATTACGATTAATTGCATTATTTAATTCTTCTAAAACAAATCTATTTTCAACTTCACATAATCCTAGAATTTTAGCATCTAATTTATTTAAAATTTCAGATAGATTTTTTAATTTTAATTCATACACATCTTCCGTGACATTTTTCCTTCCTCCAGTCGCATACTCATCATCATTTGTTAATGGATCATTATCTAAATCAAATAGATTTTCTACATTCCAAAAAGCAACTTTTATATCAGTAGAGTTAATATCCTGAGATGTCAAACCATAAAAGCAAAACGTAATAGATAAGAAATAATTTTTAAACACTTTTACTCCTTGATTATTTTTTTCTAAATGAAAGTTTTAATGGAATACCATTAAAATCAAAATGAATTCTAAGTTGATTTTCTATATATCGTTTGTAAGCTGTTTTAATTAATCTTGGATAATTAGCATACAAAGCAATAACGGTAGGTTCTCGACTAACTTGGGTTACATAATTAATACGAATATTTTTCCCTTTTTCTGCTGGAGGTGGATTTTTTGAAATAATTTTTTTAAGAATATTATTTAGATCTTTTGTTGCAATCAATTGTTGTTTTTTTTCATAAACCATAAACCCTGTTTCTAAGACTTTATGAATTCTCTGTTTAGTAAGTGCTGATATAAATAATAGTGGATAATATTCTAAGGATTTAAATTGATTACGAATTTCATCTTTAAATTCTTTCATTGTATGATTTTCTTTCTTTATAAGATCCCATTTGTTTACAATTAATATTAGGCCTTTTCCTTTTTCAATTACAAAGTCAACTATAGATTTATCTTGCCTACCAAAGCCTTTTTCAGCATCAATTAGTACCATTACAACATTAGCAGTATCAATAGCATTTTGTGTTCTAACTAATGAATAATATTCAATTTTATCTTTAATCTTCGCAAGTTTTCGTAACCCTGCTGTATCAACTAATGTTATCTCCTTTCCATACCAAGTAAGAGGCGCATCAATCGCATCTCTTGTTGTACCTGCTATTGGTGTAACAATAGTTTGGTCTCGTTTTAAAAGTGCGTTAGTTAATGATGATTTTCCAACATTTGGCATTCCAACAATCGCTAAACGAAGGTTAGAACTTTCACTAGAAATTTGATTTGGCTCCGTAAGTGATAATTTATGCAAAATCAAATCTAATAAGTCTCCTGTAAGTCTACCATTTAAAGCTGAAATTGACTTTGGGTCTTCAAGACCTAATTCATGAAATGGATATATTAAATTATCAGTTTTAAATCCATCACATTTATTAACGACAAGTATATATGGTTTACCGCATTTCCTAACAAATTTAGATAAGGTCTGATCAGTAGATGTTAACCCCTGTTTTCCATCTACCATAAATAAAATTAAATCAGATTCATCCATTGCCTCCTGCGCCTGTTCTCTTACAGCAGCATTAAAAACATCTATATCTTCTGGTATATACCCACCGGTATCAATGAATCTTAATGGGTGACCACACCACTCCATCTCCCCATAAATTCTATCTCGAGTGATCCCTTCTTGGGCGTCTACGATAGCTTGACGATGACTTAAAAGACGGTTAAAAAATGTTGACTTCCCAACATTAGGCCTTCCAATAATAGCGATTAATGGTTTTACCAATTATCGTTAACCGCTTATTTTGATTATAATCCAAACTAATACAATTGCAAAAAGCAAATGAATAACTATTGCGCCTAATAATTCTTTCATTATTTTTCCTTCCTATTTGATTGAATGCATTTAATAGTGTTTTAAATATGAAATTTAGCCATAAATAATGTTTCTCTTTCATTGCAAAATTTTAATTTTTAAAAATTTCAGTATTACTAGAAAATATTTCATAAAATTAAATATTTGGGCATTTAGGTATCCTAGATTGAAGATTAGCATTACTTTTTTTGTTGTGAATAATTTGTGAATAATAAAATAAATATTTTATTTTCTCGACGCAAATCTATTTTTTTTTAGTTTACCACTTGTATATTTGATTGCTGATTTTCTATATTTGTTTTAGCCAACTATACGTTTTATCATAATTTCATTTATCGCCCTTTTTTCTAATTAATAATACAACGGTATTTATTTAGAATCCGTTAAACTACACATACCAAGGAATTTATATGGCAGAAGCAATGGAATTAGATTTGACGCTTAATCAGCCAAGCACACAAAAGGTTGACCCTCCTATTGCGAGTCCAAAAAAACAAGACTCAAAAGACAAATCAGATATACCATCACATTATAAAATTGATGAATACTACGGAGATGATACATTGGGATCTGACGTACTTAAACAAAAATATTTAGCACCATGGGAGTCTCATCCATATGAATTATGGGAACGCCAAGCAACAGCTCTAGCTTCTGTAGAAAAAACTAAAGAATTAAGAACTAAATGGAGAAAAAAGTTTTTTACTATTTTAGAAGATTTCAAATTTGTTCCAGGTGGCAGAATTATGCATGGTGCTGGAAGAGAAGATATTACCACAACTTTAAATAACTGTTATGTAGTGGCCGTACGCGATGACTCAATAAAGTCTATTTATGATACAATTATCAATGAAGCATTAACATATAAGTATGGTGGTGGATGTGGGCATGACCTATCCGTTTTAAGACCATCTGGGAAAGCTATAAATGGAACCGGAGGTGAGTCATGTGGCCCTACTGGTTTTATGAATCTTTTTAGCGAAAATACAAATACAATAGCTCAACACGGAAGACGTGGAGCTAATATGCAAACACTACGTGTAGATCATCCTGATATCGAAAAATTTATAAGTATTAAAACTGGTGATATCGATATGGTAAAATATTCAAATATTTCAGTTCTTCTAACACATAAATTTATGGAAGCAGTCAAAAACGATGATGATTTTGACCTAGTATATGATAATGAAGTGTATGAGACATTAAAAGCAAAAGATATCTGGAATAAAATTATAAATCATGCCCATACTAGCGCTGAGCCAGGACTCCTTTTTTGGGATACAATGACAGATTACCATAATGCAGAATATTGTTCACCACTTGTATCCACTAATCCTTGTGCGGAGCAGCCTCTTCCAGATGGAGGTTGTTGTAATCTGGGAGCAGTAAACCTTGAAAGGTTTGTAGATGAAAATGGAAACTTTATGATAGATCAATTCAAAGATACTGTAAGTATAGGTACACGATTTTTAGATAATGTTGTGGATTATAATATGGATAGACACGCATTAGAAGACCAAAAAGAAAATGCTACTAATGATAGAAGAGTTGGCCTAGGTATCTTAGGACTAGGAGATATGTTTGTAAGAATGGGTATTAAATATGATAGTGAAGATGCCTTACAAACAATTGAACAAATCATGCAAATATTTAGAGATACTGCATATGAAACCAGTGTAAGTCTTTCTGAAGAAAAAGGAATGTTTCCAAACTTTGATTGGAAAGGATATTCAAAATCAAAATTTGTCAAAAATCTACCTAAAACATTACAAAAGAAAATTCGCGAAAAAGGTATTCGAAATTGTACATTAACTACCGTGGCACCAACAGGTAGCGGAGCGATAGTATCTAGAGTAACATCAGGTGTAGAACCTATATTTGCTACATCATATAAAAGACGTGTAAAACAAAATGATGGTGGCTATGGAAAGTCCTTTAATGAATATAAAGTATATCATCCACTTGTAGAAAAATTATTTGGGACAGATGATAATCTACCAGATTATGTTGTTACTGCCCATAATATCGATCCATATTTTCGTGTTAAAATGCAAGGAGAAATTCAAAAATTTATTGATTCATCTATTTCTTCAACAGTTAATCTTGCTGAAGAAATAACTGTTGAAACAGTCGCAGACATATATATGACAGCATATGAAGCTGGTCTTAAAGGTATTACTGTATATCGCGAAGGTAGCCGTGAAGGAATACTCGTATCAGATAATGAAAATAAAGAAGATAAATCTGCTAATACAGATACAGATGACAATCTAGATCTACAATTAAGTACAGATAAAAGCCCTAGAGTCCGCCCATCACAAACAGCTGGGGTCACTAGACGTATTCGAACTGGTGAAGGAACTCTATATATTACAATCAATGAAGATGAAAATGGCCTCTGTGAAGTGTTCACTACAATAGGAAAAGCTGGTGGTAATGCAGCAGCCCAATCTGAAGCAATTAGTCGTCTAATTTCACTAGCATTACGATCTGGATTAGATCCTCATGCAATTGTAAGGCAATTAAAAGGAATTTCTGGTCCAAATCCTACATGGGAAGATGGACGCTTAATTTTATCGACACCAGATGCAATAGGTAA
>MDTA01055153.1_pt1 | contig 14763 bp, 7 predicted proteins | sample 811151 | NCBI WGS metagenome assembly MDTA01 (sample SAMN05326648, study PRJNA326480) | marine metagenome | isolation source: seawater | place: Indian Ocean: South | collected 2010 | reverse complement strand
TCCATTCTTGCCTGCCAAAGGTTTGTGCGCCATGGGATTTGAAGCCACTTGGTTTCTTCCGCTGTTGGCTGCATCGGAGCATGGAGCCTGGCGATGTTACTGCTGTCTACTTCTGGAGTAGCAATGGCATGTGAGCAAAGAGCCAGTAAGAGAGCGGGAAAGCGGAGCATGATGGGGATCTTGTGTGAACCTGACTCGGTTGGGCGGAGTTTATTTTCTGATAAATTGCCACTTTGCGCTGCCTGGGGGAAGGTCGGCTTCAATGCCCAGTCCGATATATCTTGTGGGAACAGGTTGGCCATTAACGTGGACTTTCCATTCTGGAGTGACCAGAGGGGGCAGGACATTAATATGAAAAATTTGCTGACCAGGGCCAAGGATTGACATACCAACAATGTTGATAGGCTTGGTCTTTCCCAAGTGCTTAGCAGTAGGAGTGCCGGTGAGCTCTCCCTCAAACTTGATCCATTCCGGAAGAGTATTAAATTTAAACGAAGCAGAGGGGACGCCGGTAAACTTGACTGCGTAGTTGAAGCGCTCACCAACGTGGATAGTTTTCTTTGGTATGGAGGTGATCACGAAGGGGGATATTTTCGTGCCCACCGTGTGAAATCCGCTGATTTGTTTTTCGTTGAGCGGGAAGTTGTATATTCGCAGATTGTCTACGGCTCCGGTGAAGCCGGTAATCGCTACATTTTTTTCATCTTTCTTGTAGATAAGCGCCTTTCCGATCACCAACGTAGAGTTGATCGGTTCCGTGTCATGTGCACGTTGGAGCGCGAGTTGTCCTTGAAGTTTTGAATTAATATACAGTCGGTGTTGTGCATGAAGCTTTGTCCTCATTCCCTCATCTTCTTGTTCAGTGACAGTCCAAGCAATATGATGCCATTTTCCATCATTGACCTTGGTCTCACTTAAGATGGTTTCTTCCTTACCATTAAACACTGTTAGTTTCACTTTGCCTGAAGGGGTTACTTGAATCATGCGTGAACCGGGGAGCAGTTGCCCTGACTTTAGAGCCACTTTACTGAGAAGCTGCCCTTCTGAAGTCGTTTTTATCCAAAGTGCAATGGAATTGTTGCCCTGAATGTCTTGTGAAAAAGAGGTTTGGATGTGGCCTCCGCTATCCAGATTTACTGCACTGGCTTTGCCAAAGCCAACGCCCTTAATCCAGGCTTTCTTTGTGTCGATGCCAATAATGGTCGATTTATTGTCTGGATCTTTCAGGTTATTGCATTTGGCACCTTTACCTTCATCAAATTTCCAGAAAGCCAGTAGCCGTGTGTCCTTTTGCTTGGAGCTCTGGGTGGGTAAGCCAAATTGAAGGCGAAGAGTGCCCCCCTTTTCGGCGAAGTAGTGCCCGGCCATTTCGGTGACTTCAACCTTGCTCATGGAATCCTTCAGAGGCCTTGAAATGATGCCTTCAATACCTGCATTTTGCCCCTCGATCTCAAGGCTCACGAAACGGGTCGCGACCCGACTCTTAGATGTTTGGTGACTTCCAATGGCAACAAGCTGAGTGTTTCCCTTTTTGTATTCACGAATAATAGCCCTGTGTGCATCGATTGCCCAGTAGGAGTTGCTGGTTGTAACTGGCTTTCCGTTAAGTCCCCAGAAAATCCTGTCAGTTTCCCCGGAGCTTTGGGCAACAGCCATGTGCTGGCTGATGCCAGTTGCAAGATTCAGTCCAGGTTTTCCCGTAATCCCGTTCACCTTTATTCCCTGCATTAAAGGTATAATAACAATGTTTTCCGGGCTATTCTTGCTGCTTTCATTCAGGATAAGTTGTTGCAGTAACGAATTTTCTTTGGTCTGGATTTTTTCTCCTTCCGGGTGGGTTAGAAAAATAGGCATCTCTTTGTTTTCGCCCTGCCAATGAATGCCGGATGTGGAACTGTTTTCGAGGAAGATCATGTAGCGCTTCTCGACAAGCAAAGCCTTGCGGGAGTGATGGATTTTACCGTTTTTACTGTCGGGCAGGGAAAAAATGACCTTCTTATTGATAAATGAACCCAGGCGTTCTTCATGTTGGCTGAATCGCATGTCGTAGCTGCCTCCGCGCGGAGTTTCCTTGGTGTCAGCCAGTAAAACGGGAGCTAAGGCTGCGGTTGCGATAACAGTGAGCAGAGTTTTTTTCATTAGAACCTATTGCTTGGAGCTGGCTACCATAAGGTAATACAGTAAATATATGAACCGGTTTTTTGCCTTCGTCGGCATGTAATCGATTTTACTGGATAAAAAATGCTTCGTTGATTTTTCCTTGATGATGAATGGGTAACTAGGTTTGGATGACTTGCAAGAATTGTAAGTAAAGGTTATTTCTTTTTTATGCTGACTGTTGAGGGAGCGCGTTTCAGGCACTGTGATGGCGTTTCGAGAAGAAGTTTCTTGAATGCGGGAGCACTTGGAATTGGTGGCATTGGTCTTGCCGATGTTCTCAGGGCAGAAGCGCATGCAGGTGTTGGGTCCTCACGAAGGGCTATTATCCATATTCATCTTGATGGTGGCCCCCCACAAATGGACATGATTGATCCTAAGCCGGATTCCCCTGTGGAGTATCGGGGTGATATCAAGACGATCCGCACAAGCATACCGGGGCTACATCTTTCCGAGTTAATGCCCAAGGTGGCGAAGTCCGCCCACCGTTTTGCATTCTTGAGGTCCTTGGTTGGTGCCGACGGAAAGCATAATGCTTTTCAGTGTCAGTCAGGTTACAAAAGTTCAGATCCTGCGCCGGCTGGGGGATGGCCGGCAATAGGTTGTGTGGTTGGCAGACTTCTTGATAAAGAGAGTGAAAGCAGCACTCCGGCATTTGTGGATTTAATGCAGGGGCGTGGACTGGTGCGTAACAGTGCCCGGCCGGGTTTTCTGGGGCCTTCTGCGAGTCCGTTTCGCCCGGATATTTCATCAATGTTTAAGCGTGAACTGGAAGAAGGCATGAAGGGGGAACTGGCGCGGTTGCGTGTTGGGCACACGACCAGTTTGCGGATGAGCGACGGATTAACCGTAGGAAGGCTGGATGACCGACTTGGTTTACTTAAAGGGCTAGACCGTACGCGGCGCACTATCGATGCCGCCGGCATGATGGGTGCATTTGATTCGTTTACATCTCAGGCCTACGGGATTTTGACTTCAGGAGCTGTGGCAGAAGCAATGGACCTTTCCAGAGAGGACCCTCGTGTAGTTGAGAGATACGTCCCGATAATGAAGGAGTCCAAGCTTGCTTTTTTTACCAGTGAAGGTCCACAGGCAGCAAAGAAATTGCTGCTCGCTCGCCGACTGGTGGAGGCAGGTGCCCGTGTTGTCAATGTATCGATCAGTGACTTTGACACGCATTCAAAGAATTCCAGTAGAATGAAGCAGCTAGTGCCGATTTTTGACCATGCGATTGCTGCTCTTGTGGAGGATCTTTCTGAAAGGGGAATGCTTGATGAGGTTACAGTTCTTGCTTGGGGGGAATTTGGCCGGACTCCAAAGATCAATAAGAATGCCGGGCGTGATCATTGGCCGAAGGTGGCCATGGGTATGATGGCAGGAGGGGGGCTTGATGTCGGGCAGGTCATCGGGGCTACAGATCGCTATGCAGCCGAGGCCATCGAAAGGCCGATTCATTATCAGGACGTGATTGCAACTCTCTATCATGGGCTAGGGATTAACCCACAGACGACAACTGTGGCCGATAGCAACGGCCGTCCTCATTACCTTCTGAAGCACGGCAGAGTGATCAGGGAGTTGGCCGGGTAGCGTTGACCTAAAGTGCGTATAAGTGAACCGCTAAGTGCGTATAAGTGGACCGCTTTAACGCGGTCTATTTTGATCTCATTAGCTGCACACGAAGTATGAAATCTTCGACATTTTTTATGCTTGAGTGACCTATTCGGCTCTTGCGTAAATAAACGTTAAATAAACGCAAAAAAGCGACCTTTTCATTTTGTCGTTTCTTCACATCTCTATACTGTTCGGTATCCAAATTTGATATGATGTATTTCACATAGATGAATTCACCTATTGCCCCTACCCCAAAAGACGGCAATCCCCACAAACCGGTTAAAAAACGCTTTCAGGAACTGGCACGCTGCAGTGCCTGTGGTACGCCCCTTGCCAACAGCATGAACCGCTGCCCAAATTGCGGTAAGTTGAAAATTGCTTGGTCGAAGTGGCTCATGGGAGCCGCGATATGGTTCCTGATTGGCTTAGCGTCTCTTTATCTCATGTATAAGTTCTAGATTGAAACCCGCTTATTAAAGAGCTTTTCAATTATTCACTTAGTGAACTGATCCAGAAAGAACATTTTTCTGCACGCCTTTAATTAATCAGGATGAGAGGCCAGCTGCGATCAGTTCTAAAAGAATTGCCACAATAGAGATCTTAAACCTAAACACCTGCGTAAAGGATATATGTGAGTCAGAGAGGTGTTGTGCAACTACCGGAGAAACATTTCATCCGCACTAAATACTGCGGGAAATGCGACGCCTACTTTCCGGCAACTTCAGCTCGTTGCCCTTCATGTAAGCGCTATTTTAATTCCTGGTTACGATGGATGGCAGGTGTTGCCGTCTGGGCCATGATTGCCTTTATGACAATGGTATTGCTCATCAAATGCGCAGGTTTCGTCTTGCTGGATAGCCAATAGCGGATTGATTTGTTGCTGCGTGTTTTCTGGGAAAACGAACTCAATTAGCTTTGTTGTTGCTATTAAGGCTCTTTCCTTCCTTGATGAGCAGGTTTAATCCCTTGCCGTAACGCCAACGTGTAAAAGCAAAAAGTACAGTGGCTCCAATGGCAAAGTATGCTGGCCACCATGTCAGGGTATATGCAAAAGCTTCCAGTTCCGGGTTTGGCAATCCGGTGAACTCTTCACTCCAGAGGAAATGGGCTGTAACAACCCCGAAGATTTGTGTGAGTAATCCAAATGAAAGATTCATGCTGGCACCCTTGAAACTGAGCACGGTCGCCCTTTGCTCTGAGGGGGTGACTTGGTTGAGGTAGAGGGAAAGGAAATATTGAAGAAACCTCATGGAGGTCAGCATGGGTAGCAGCAACACGACACCCCAGATGGGCACGGGATTGGCCAGTGCCAAGCATCCTGCAAAGGTGAGCATTGTGACCACCATAAAGTTGACCGATGGGCTACAGTTTTTTGCCATGCGCTCACAAAGTAGCGCAACGCCGATCCCGATAATGGAAGCGGATGCACCCACAAAGCCCCATGTCCATTCCGGCAGCTTGATCAGCTTGTAGACATTTGATGAAACTGTGTAGAAGACACGTATAATGCTGTCGTAGAATAGCCCAATAAGCAGCAGTGTGCTGGCAGCCGGTGATTTGAGTATCCAGTGACCTGCTCGAATGGTTCCCGAGAAACTTTCCCGTATTGCATTGAAACGATGCTTTGTAGGACCGGGTGTTTCGGATTTTTCCTCAAAGCGAATGGCTATCAGGAAAACGATTATGGCAGTAATCAGATTCAGGAAGAGCGGAAATTTTAGGGTATGCACCTTGGTAAGGCTTCCTTCCAAACCGACCATATGAAGCAGGTAATTGATAAGTTCTGGGGAATAGACCAGAGCACCGGTGATTGAGGTGATGACAAAGCCAATAGACATCCCAATCATGGTTCGCTTCATCGTCCTGCTCCAGAGCACCTGCCGATTGGCTTCGGGAATGCATTCATAGGCCATCGCCTCATCAGCTCCGCTGGCTGCCGCTTCAGCAGCCCCGCTGAGGATGCGGTTAATGACAAACAAGCTAAAGACAAAGGAAGAACCAATTGGGGTAAACAACAGGATGAGGATCTCCAGAATCATCAGGATTGCCGACATTACCACCAGCTTTTTCCGCCCCAGATGATCGGCGAGTGCTCCGGAGGGAACTTCCAGCAGCACGATGGTAATCGCCCAAATGAGGTTTAATGTGGCAAACTGCGCGATGCTTAACCCGAACTCGAGAAACATGACCAAGTAGACCGGGTAATAGAAGCGGCAATTAAAAAACACCCGGAAGAGACAAAACAGTCGGGCATTTCGGGGCAGTTCGCTCATAGATTGCGGCGGGAGAAGGCAATGTGAGTATTGCAGCAATAAGGTTCCAGTATTTTATTTTTTTTTAAAAAAAACAGGAATGCGCTTGATTTGTTCACATGAACAGTTTACATGTTCACATGAACAAGTCCCTTCGAGAATTTTTGTGGTCGCGTATGAATGATAGTATCCGCTTTTGTTGTGTGGAATTGGTAGATTTTCTGCGCCGTCGTCTTTTTTTAAGAAAAGTCTCTTGCCCAGCAGCTAGGGCTATCCAGCAGGAATTTTGCTTTCATAAGGAAAGCTAATCCTTCTTAGAAGTTACCATTAAATCATGTAATTAATTGGTTATTAGGGGGAAACACATAAAATGGGCCTCGGCATTTTTTCCTGAGAATAGTTGCAATTTCCTTCACTTTGGGCGTTACATTGCTCTCCCGGTCTGTTTAAACTTTTCGGGACCTTTCAGTCAATGCCCCAATCGTTTCTATCAAAGATATTTTTGCGATTCTGTGCCCACATCCGGACATCTTATTTCGGTTGTTCGAGGGCATTGGGGGTAAGTATTTGCTTGCTGTGTGTGTGCACGGCCGAGTTGGTTCCAGCGCAAGAGGCAACTGCAAATAAACAGGTTTCGACGGTAGAGGGAGAGGTGGCGCGCAGACAGAATCAAATTTTTGAGGCAGAGAAGTTTCTGGTTGCTGGAAAAACGCTCGTAGCTGAGGGCAAATACAAGGAGGCGATTGCTCAATTTGCCCAAGCTTACAATGGGATTAGTCCTTCTCCAATGGCTGAGTCGGTAAGCAATAAAGCTCGCCAACATTATTCCGCTACTTCTGTTCTTTACGCATTGCAGTTGGTCAAATCGGCAAAATTTGCTGAAGCTCAGCAGGTGATCGAAAGGGTTCTTGATCCTAGTGTGGATCCATCATACGAACCGGCGCTCAAGCTCCAGCAACGGCTTCTTGATCCCGAATGGTATAACAATGCCAACAGCCCGGAGCACCTATCCAAGGTCGAGGAAGTCAAGAGGCTGCTTCAGCTGGGTCAGGGTGCGATGGATCTAGGTGATTTTGATCAGGCGCTCGATTACTTTACTCAGGTGCTGCGTATCGACGGGTACAATCGTGCTGCTAGGCGAGGGATGGAGGCCGCCGAGAAGCAAATCGTGGCATACCACCGCTCTTCCAGAGATCACACCAGGCAGAAAGCGATGCGGGAGGTTGATGATATTTGGGAAACGCAAGTTGGTGTGGCTGCAAATTTAGCTCTGCCTGATAGAAATGCGACGGCTCTTACCCCCGGCAGACAATCCGTCTCGGATAAGCTCAAGTCGATTGTCATTGATGTGGTCAATTTTGATGATGCTACCCTTGAGGATGTTGTCGAGTATTTGACCATTAAGTCCAAGCAGTTGGATGATTTTGGTGATGGGATTAATTTTGTGCTGAAAATCGATCCGGAAGATCAGGTGGCTCGCAATGCAAATGTGAACTTGAAGCTAAGAGGCATGCCGATAGGCGAGATTCTCCGCTATGTGACCCGTGATACTGGGACCCGGTTTAAGGTTGAAACGTTTGCGGTGAGCATCGTGTCCCGGAATGCCTCAACGGAAAACCTTGTTACCAAGACTTTCAGGGTGCCACCTGATTTTTTGAGCACGGCACCGATTGCCGATGATGACGCTGTTGAGGACATTTTCGCGCCAAATGCCGAAGCGGGTAATAGCGGTCTTACGCTGAAGCGTCTTGGCGCCAAGGAGTTTCTCATGAAGCAGGGTGTAACTTTTCCGGAGGGAGCAAGTGCCATTTTTATTCCGGGTTCGAGTTCTCTCGTTGTTCGAAATATCCCAAGTAATATTGAGTTGATTGAAAGTTTTATAGACAGTTCCTTTAATGAGGTTCCTAAGCAGGTGGAAGTCAATGTGTCCATGATCGACATCAGTCATTCGGCACTCAATGAGCTCGGTTATGACTGGTTGCTTGGGCAGTTCAACGTAGCAGGGTCAGATCGTGTTTTTGCCGGTGGTGGAACGGAAGGTAATGCCACGGCAGGTGGTGCTGAGACCCGGGCTGCTGCTGAATTTCCCTTTATTCCCCCAGGATCAAATGCCCCACTGGGAACATTGCCGGTGACCGCAGGTTTGCGGACTGGTCAGCAATGGAATGAGGGCAATGCTATCAATAATATTTTACTTGCGGGCGGTGACACTGTGTTCCGCTCAAATGATACATTGAAGGCGCCGGGTGTTTTTGGTGTTGGCGGAGCATTGACAGACCCCCAGTTCCAGATGGTGCTTCGTGCTTTGTCTCAGGCCAAGGGTGCAGATTTGATTGTCCGTCCCACTATTGTGACCCGTTCCGGACAGCGTGCTTCAGTTGATGTTATCCGGGAATTTCCTTATCCGACGGAATATGATCCGCCTGAGATTCCACAGGATTTCAATGGAGGGAATAATTTTGGTGGCGGCGGTTTTGGGCAACCGCAGGCTCCATCGAGCTTTCCCGTGACTCCCGCGCATCCCACCGCTTTCGAAGTGCGCAACGTTGGTACTCGTCTTGAGGTGGAGCCGGTGGTTGGGCAGGATAACTTTACGGTAGAACTCAATCTGGCACCCGAGTTTGTGCAGTTCGAAGGGTTCATTAACTACGGGTCACCCATCCTGACGAACGGTAGTGATGCTCTGGGTAATTTGACGCCTGTTGAGTTGACTGATAACCGGATCCTTCAACCCGTATTCAAGACCTTGCGTGAGAATACCAGTGTGGTTGTCTGGGATGGTGCAACGGTGGTGATTGGCGGTCTGATTGAAGATCGCAGCGTGACTGTTGATGACAAGGTTCCGTTTTTTGGTGATGTTCCGTTTCTCGGGCGTTTTTTCCGATCGAAGGGTGTGAACCGAAGCCTTCGTGCGGTATTATTTTTCGTGAAAGTCAATGTCATCGATCCATCAGGGCAAAGGATCAATGTGCGTTCATGATCCCTTTTTTGGGCGATTGTGAAGAGTTATTTTTTGGCTAAAGTATAGATTGATGTCAGTGCGGAGCCTTTTTTGGATATGCGTCATGTGATAGAATAAGCAGGCCCTCTCCCAATGAATTCTTCAGAATCGAACGAGCAACAAAGCACTTATTCTCACGATGAAATGCTGGATAATCTGCGTTCTCGTGAGAAGGGAACTGGTGGGGATCAATCTGTCAGCGTTGAGTTGATCAAGGATGAACACGGCAATCAGTTGATTAAGGAGGTTAAAAGGCGCCGTAGGCGCCGAACTCATCAGCCCAAAAAAATCAGGGAGCAGCGTATTCGGTTGATCAAGAAGTGCACGCTGTATGGCGGTATTTCATTTATTCTGCTACTGGTTGTTTTCTACGCGCTGATGCTTTTTGCGATCAGGGGGCAGCGGTTTCGTGCGAGTGTTGGTGAGCGTGTCAGTGCTTTGGTAAATGCGGATGTAGGCTTCGGATCTTTTCGATTAAGCGGACTGAACTTGGATAACAGTAAAGCCGTGATTGATCAGGTCTCAGGGAGTCTGTTTCATGGAGCTAAGCTTTCGAGTTTGAAGACTAGGATCAGTACTTGGACTCTTTTTTCAAGAGACTGGCATCTTGAAGCTGTGCATGTGGGGGATGGCGAGTTTCGCTTTGGTTTACCTGACCCGGATACAGGGGCTATTGGCATGATGCGGCAACCAGTGCTGGGGCAACGCTTGTTCACCCTGGCTGGATTTGGCCTTGATCATGATCCGGAAATGATCAGTTGCAATGGTATTCGGATTGCTGATTGCCGCTTCTACTGGGAGGAGGAAGGAATGGATGATCAGCCTTTTCTGGATGGAGCGGTTATCAATATCAGTGAGATGATTGAAAACTCATTTCAGTTAAGGTTCAAAGATGGTGTGCTAAAGGTGCCGGGATGGCCAGATCTTGAAATAGAAAGTGTTTCTGGTCTGGTTCAAAATGGTAAATACCAGATCAGAGAGTCCAAGCTCTCAAATGGGCCGGATGGTTCCGTAACATTGAGCGGGTATATCAACGCTGGGCCTAAAGGTGACTATCGGTTTATGGCACCATTTACCGGAGTCTCGCTTAGCGAGAATTTGCACGCCTTCTGGAAGGATAAATTAAGAGGGCAGATCAGTGGTGAGATGAATGTATCGGGATCGTTAGCGCAAAAAGGATCAGCGTTTTCTGAAGGAACCTTTTCGAGCAATAATACGGTTTTAAGTAATCACCCAATTCTGCAGCGCCTAGCCATAGGTCTTGGAGAGGCGCTGCTGGCGCGAATTGATTTCCATTCCTTGGAAGGGCGCCTGAAGCGGACTGCAGAAAGGCTGGAAATTTATGATATAAGGGCGGTTAACCCGGCCTTATTCCAGTTGAGGGGAAGTATCACCGTGCATGCTGACGGTGGTCTCAAGGGGTTACTCGACGTGGGTGTTCCAGCTGTGTTCCTGCAGCGAACAGGTATTGTTGCTCCATCAATATTCACTACAGACGTTCAGGGGTTCTCCTGGGCCAAGGTTCAATTGGGAGGATCAATTGATGCTCCTGAGGAGGATTTAACAGGGCGTCTTGAGAAAATTCGGGCACAAATCCTCAAAGATAACTTAAGGACGCTCCCTTAATCGACGCATTTGCGTTTTTTGTTTCGTTTAATCATAGTAAGAGGAGCTTTGCTGAAATGCTAATGTTCTCGCAGTCATGTAGTTATGTGTCTGGATAATGGTCCTTAAGAATGCGAGGTGACCAGAGGCGATGCCGCATCAACTTCAAGACAAGTTATGCAAAGACTTGCCAGAGCTTATAAATAGTTCGATGAAGCATTGCCAAAGCGTTCAGCCTTTGCCTTATATTATCGGTAATTGCCTGTTTACTTCAATTTAGTGACAGCTAGCCACTATGCGCCTTCCTCTCATATCCATTACACCTGTTATTCTAACAACGGTTCTATTCCTGTGCACTGACAGCAGTTCGTATGCTCTGGGAAAGGATCATGAGATCAAGGTAGTGCGTTTGGAAACGGGGGCTGTGATTGATGGTGATCTTGGGGATGATGTCTGGAAATCGGCAGCTATCACAGGTGGGTTTGGGCAGGTCGAGCCTGTGAGTGGTGCCGCTCCAAGTGAAAAAACCGAAATGCGGATATTTTCTACGGCAAGTGCGCTGTATATCGGAGTTCGTTGTTATGATTCGGAACCGGATCAGGTTTTGGCCAGAGACAGGAGAAGGGACTCTCCGGGCAGGGGAGATGACCGTGTCAGTATGGTATTGGATACTTTTGGGCAAGCCAAGAACGGGTATTATTTTGCGGTTGCTGGTGGGGGAGGGAAGGCGGATGGGGTGGTTCGCAGCGGAGGCAAACCTGACTTGACCTGGGATACGATTTGGTCAGTGGAGACTTCCCGCGATGAGAAGGGATGGGTTGCGGAGTTTGAGATTCCTTTTCGCAGTCTCGCTTTCGATGAAAACCGGAGCAGTTGGGGCTTTAACGTGGAGCGTGAGATTCGGCGTAAGCACGAGAAGTTACGGTGGGTTTCGCCGACCCGGTTACGTTCCATGTGGACGCTCAAGGGGCTTGGAAAGCTGACGGGGCTAAACAATCTGGATACTGGCATCGGCATTGATGTGCGTCCTACACTTGTTACGCGATATCGATCCAAGAGCGGGGGCGAGGAATCTCAATTCGGTCTTGAACCTTCTTTAGACGGTTTTTACCGACTGACTCCCTCGCTGACTGCGACCTGGACATGGAAAACAGACTTTGCGGAGACGGATGTGGATGATCGCCAGATCAATACCACAAGGTTTCCTCTCTTTTTCCCAGAAAAGCGCTCTTTCTTTTTAGAGGATGCCAAGAACTTCCGTTTTGGAGGAATCGTTCGTAGTCCTCTGCCTTTTCATTCAAGGACGATCGGTCTTGCTTCCAACGGTAGCAGGGTTCCGATTGAGTTTGGAGGCAAGCTCACGGGTAAGGCGGGTAAGTGGAATCTTGGTCTCCTTGGGGTCCAGCTTGACGGAACAGATGTGCTTGATCCCGATGAGGTCTACGTGGGCAGAGTGTCCTATGATATTCTTGATGAGTCCTCTGTGGGGGGCATTTTCACCCTTGGGGATCCCCGTTCAAATGGTGATGCACAAACCTATGGTCTCGATTTCGAGTTGAAAAACAGTGCACTGGGAGAGATGAAGGAAGGTCGCTTGCGAGGTTGGGTGATGGGAACCGAGGATGAGCAAGAGGACTACGGATGGGGACTGACGGCCGTTTATCCCAATAAACCGCTTTATGCGCGGGTGGGTTGGCAACGCTTGGGTGAAGATCTTGACCCGGCTGTGGGTTTTATACGGCGGCCGGGCATTCACGAGTTCTACGGCTTTTTAAGCTATGAGCTTTACCCTGAGGGTGATTTTCTCAATGAGGTAGACTTTGATTTTAAAACGCAGGTAGATACAGATCTTGATTTAAAAATTCTATCTGAGGAAAACGAGTTGGAAGCGGATGTTGAACTGGAAAGTGGTGACAGTGCGGAGTTTGCCGTCAGCATGCAGCGTGAACTTTTTGAGCGGGAATTTGAGATCTATGATGGCATCGTGATTCCAGCTGATGACTATCACTACTGGAGGGGTAGGGCTTCCATATCGACGGCTCCCGCACGGGGATGGTATGCATCTGCCGGCACCAACCTCGGGGGATACCCCGACGGCAATAAGGTTGGGGTAAGCGGAAAACTGGGGTGGATACCTTCCCCATCTTTTTCAATGAGTGCCGGGGCTGATGTGGATTGGTTTGAACTGGAAGGCGGTGAATTTGAGACCCTGATCCTGAATAGTTCGGTTCGCCTGACTCCGACAGCAAAAATATCCATTTCCAGCAGGGTCCAGTTTGATACGGTATCGAGCCAGCTTGGGCTCAATTCCAGATTGCGTTGGATGGTGACTCCTGCCAGTGATATTTACCTTGTGTTCAATCAGGGGTTCCGACGGTTCGACGATCGTTTTGACCGGACCAGCACAGAGGCGGTGGCCAAGGTGGGTTGGACATTCCGCTTCTGATCCCCTAGGGTCGATAGTGTCGGGTTTACCCCCTAGTGAAAAAGATTCGGATGGAATTCCAAGAGGCCAAGATTCCCACCATGTATTTTATCGGGGTTTCCACCGGTGCGTCTTCCAGTGTGCGGGTTTTTCCCAATTGGGCGCAACTTCTCGGTCTGGGAGAATGCCGTCTGGTTGGGCTTGATTTTCCGCTTCACGATGATCCGCAGTGTTACCGGCAGGTGGTTGATTTTATTAAATCAGATCCGCTTTCCCTTGGGGCACTTGTTACCAGTCACAAGATGGATCTGCTGGCTGCGTGTTCAGATCTCTTTGATAAAATGGACCCACTGGCTGAAGAAATGGCAGAGGTAAGCAGTATTTACAAGCGCGGGGGAAAGCTCATTGGAAGAGCCACAGATCCGGTGTGCGGAGGAATGGCCCTAGAAAACTTCCTTGCTCCCGCGCACTTTCATGAAACCGGGGCGGATGTCCTTATCCTTGGTGCGGGAGGAAGTGCCCTTGCCCTTGTGTGGTATTTACTCAAGGGCAGGGATGATGTGCCTGCTCGTATCCACGTGGTAAACCGAAGCCGCCCACGTCTAGATCACCTCTTAGGCCTTGCCGCAAAGTGGGGAGGAGCAGAGAGAGTGACCGGGTATTTAAGCAGTGACCAACCTGACATAGCTGATGTGCTCACCGGACAACTAGTTCCGGGTTCCTTGTTGGTCAATGCGACAGGGATGGGCAAGGATTCTCCAGGATCTCCCCTTACGGATGGGGTTAATTTCCCTGAGCGGGGCATTGTCTGGGATTTCAATTACCGCGGTCAACTTCTCTTCCTTGATCAGGCTCGTGCACAAAAGCAGGAGAAATCGCTGAGGATTGAGGACGGATGGGATTACTTCGTGATTGGTTGGTCACAGGTGATTGCCGATGTCTTCGAGATTGAGATCCCGCCCCGTGGTGAGCTTTATGATTCCCTATCCCGCCAAGCCCTTGAGTTAAGGTAAATAAAAAAAGGGCGCCCTTTTTAAGGACGCCCTTTTCACGAATTGTTTCCCCTACGGGGAATCGATTTCTATATCTCTCAGCCGCCGGATGAATCACCGTCGCTCAGATCAAGTGGCTTGTATCCCCCCCTGCTACGGAAGTAGAGGTAGAGTCCTATATAGGCGAGGAGCATGATCCCCGGGAAGACGGCCATGTCAGCAAGTGCCTTCTGTGCACTGCCATCTTTTGCAGCTGTGATAGCTGTCTTGGCGTCATCGGATTGGCCTTCCATTAGTTTGTCCAGCTCACCATCTTTCCATGTCTGGTATTTAATAGTACCATAGTAGATTGATTTGTCCTGTAGGGCGGAAGTAGTGACTTCGCCATTTTCCAGCAAGCCAGGAACAGCAGCAGCTGCTTCAACTTTGGTTACTTCAGTAACTGCTTTTTTCTCCTGCAGCGCACCGATATAGGGGAAGCCAAGCACACCAACAGCCAGCATGCCAATACCTGACACGGAGTTGAGTGTCAGTGCTCCGCCTTTTGGAGTTTGCTCGGAAACAATGCCAAGCATGGTCGGCCAGAAGAATGTCTTACCCAATGCATAGAGGGTGGCTGCCCCGAAGATCATGGTCACTCCGCTGACTCCCGAGAGGGCAATCAGACCTATGATGGCAAGGATCGAGCTGAGAATCAACAGTGGCACAGGTTGCAGTGAG
>MDTA01053149.1_pt1 | contig 14765 bp, 10 predicted proteins | sample 811151 | NCBI WGS metagenome assembly MDTA01 (sample SAMN05326648, study PRJNA326480) | marine metagenome | isolation source: seawater | place: Indian Ocean: South | collected 2010 | reverse complement strand
CGGTCCATACGCACCCCTAAGGGGTGCGAATACGAACTCGGCCTTGAACACTCGCTTGCATCAAACATCCAGAGTCATACGTAAAACGTCACGCAAACCAGGTGCCAAACCAACCACAAGCAGACACAGTAAGACCAACAGACGAAGGTGTCGATGACGATATTCAAATCGAGCATAGGCGAATAACCACCAAATCATTGCAGCCAAACCAAACTTTAGAGCACCAAATCCCCAAGCAGTTCCGGCAACGTCAATGACCCACTGAGAGGCCACATGTTTCTCTCCGTACCCGTAATTCTCCAAACCAACACTGGTTGCAAGGCCGTCGACCATTTGGCCATACATACCCAATAAGATTACTGGCGATCCCAAGACTGCGACTGGAGAGAGTGATTCTAAGCGCTCCCATGTTGATGAATTCTGACGCTCCCAATCTTCAACAGTGATTCCTTCGGGAACAATACCGGCCTCCAGCCCCATGTGTTTTAGTTGTGCACGAGCCTTTTGTCCAGTCACCCATAAGACTGTGCAGATGACGAATGGGACACCAACGATGAATAGGAACGGAAGTAGGGATATGGGTTCACGATTGTTCAATGGTTCAATGTACAACATCAGCCAGCCAGCAAGATGTACAAAACAACCTCCGATTCCGGCTTGGATGAGGCCCTGTTCAATGGCTGTACAGCACTCTAGGAATGGGTGAATCAGAACAATCAGTAAAAGACCTGCAAATGGAGATAAAAAGAGAGGAGATTGAATCCACTCGAGAATATTTTGTTCCCAGTGCTGACCAATCTGAGGCATGAAGATTACCCACTGAAGCAACAGTAAGATAACTGCCAATTGTGTGACCTTTGTCCTGCCATCAGATCCAGATTTCTTGTCAACGTTATGGCTCATCCAGCCAATGAGGATGACCCATACGGCAACGTGAAAGTGGATGAGAGGAGAGACGAATAAACCACCCATGCCGTTTGGATCAAAGAGGAGGCCGTCCTCATTCACCTCACCCAAAGAGGCCCAAACAATCCAAGGCATCAATGCAAGAATGGATTCGTCTCTAGGAGGGACCCCGATTCGTCTCAACCAAGCCGATATGACGACAACAAATGATACCAATAACAGAGAGTAAGCTACCGTATCTACGGGATTGTATCCAGCATCTCCAGTGGTCGAATCAATCGAATGTGGTTCGATAAAGTAGGTGTCATAACTTTCAGACAGAATATTGCCCGGGGCCACATCTTGTCCGACAATCGCCCCAACCAGTAGAATAATTCCAGTCAGAATGATGGTTGCCGCACCACGCTCCATTAGAGAAAAGTGGGAATCCGGCATCGGCTTCTCTTGGATGAGTGAACTGGAATCACTCATTTTGCTACCTCACAGAGTTTCGATTACTCTTCTTCGCCGACTTGCCGCGCTTCGTGAACCTCTCGGAAGACGATGGTCTCGACCCCGACGTGGTCTCTGAGAGTGCGAATCAAACTGAACTTAGTGAATGCCCAATTCTGATCGTAGGCGACAAATTCAGGTAGAGTAATGGTCAAATCATCTCCATCAAATGCAACCTCAAACCCATCGCGACCCGTATTGGTCTCAAGTAGAGTCGTGACTTTCTCTGCACGATCTTCGACAACCTTGACGATTCTGTACTTGTAGCGCAATGTTCGACCCGCGAGCGGATGGTTGAAATCGATACGGGCACGACCAGCGCGAACCATCTGAAGAACCCCTTGCTTTCCATTGATTTCAACAGGGCCGCCAATGGCCAAACTGTCAGGGTCTCGAACGGAGCGAGCGAGGACATCTTGACCCATAGTTTCGACTGCATTGGGGTCTCTTTCTCCATACGCATCCTCAGGTGCAATGTCGAATTCATAATCGGTTTCTGCGTCTGCTTCAGCGAGATGCGCCTCAAAGCCGGCAATGAGTCGACCATCGCCAATGACGGTTACAAGCGGTGAATAAGTCCGGTTTTCATCAAACTTGTCCGCTTCTTTCGCTACCTCTTCGCGGGTCGTTTCGATGAGAGAATCATCATCTGCATTGTAGAGGTCATAATCGATATGGACAATTGAACCGTTTTCCATTTTTCCACCTACCCAACATTGTGGGCGGCCCGGCGACCAACTTCCCCTTTATGAGCGTGCGGTTGACGAGCCCGAGCCCGAAGGGCTCATTCTTCCTCCTCTTTGGGAGATGGAGGAACCATAATCCAAGTCAGTGCTGTACCGACCAGAATCAGGGACCAACCAGCCCAAACAAGGTGACTACCCGTTAAGTCGTAAATGACGACTCGAATTCGATCTACGGACTCTCCGTGCTGCATGAAAGAAACCATTCCAAGTTGGTTGGCTTGACTTTGATCAAAAATCATCACTAAGTCCCCATATGGGCGGTGCCAGATATCCGTTTCCGCGCGCGCGGGTATTCCCCCTTCATCGAATCTCAACATACCGGGATTCATCGTTGCAACTATATCTCCACCCGATTCTTTGCGAATTTCAACGGTGACGAGGATTTTGCCATCACCCACTTTTTCATCCCACTGTTCATCATCGGGCCCATATGCATCCAACTCTGTGAACGTATACCAATATCCATTATGCTCAATCGCTGTATCCTTGGCCAGCATGACGATGTGACTAGGATCTCCTCTCTGGACCAGTGTTGTGGTAAACACATGGCCAACCAGTAGCAATAGGATCCCTAGATGGGCAAGATGCATCGCCATCCTATGCAGATTAATCGGCTTCCGACGCAATTGGAATTCCCCAAGACGAACCCACACAAGACGAACCATAGGTGGGATTGAGAATATGAGTAGAGGTAGGGCAAAACCAGCGATTAGGCCCCGAGAAATACCTTCAGAAAACAAGTGATCTGCGTCACCAGGGAGTGATTCGCCGTAAATGCGCGCGAATAATACGCTCAATACAATGACTAGTAGGAGGATTGAGGGGATAATCTCAGGATTCACCACTTTTCTCCAGCTGTATACGGTCAAGCCGAGCGCGGCTAAACACAATAATGGCAGGCCAAAGATTTCGTGCCAAGCCAGATTTGTCCCATCAACTTCGGCAAGTAATAGCAGCCAAGTCAGCAATAGGAATGGTGCACCAATAGCCAATGGAACCCACAGAGCAACGTTTTGTTGCCAACGACCATCTTTCCATTTCAATGGCGGATCTTCGATATCTTTTCTGAGGAATAAGGGTGACAAAAATATCAGCATTCCAATAACGGCATACAGGGTAGAAAGTAAGAATGCCCAGTAACTGAATAGCATCAGCATCACCCCCGAAGACATCCAAATAACTCGCTCATTCGAATCCTGTTGACTCCAGAGTAGGAAGGCGAAAGTTCCAGCAAGGATGCCGACTTCGAATGAACCAACTTGGAGACCAAGTAAACCTCCAGCGAGAATCCCCAAAGGTGCCCATTCTTGATTCCGTTCATCGGCAAAGTGTCGAGTGAGGAGCCAAAGCATACCTGCAAGTACTGCGAGGTATACGTGGACCTCCATACCAGGTGCATCACTGAAACCCAACTCCAAAATTCTCTGAATCGGTCCCATGGTAGGGTCAATATCTCCTTCAGCAACGAATGCATGAACACTCTGCCAGACACCATTTGCACGTGTGACCAGCGTTGCATGGAAGGAAAAGAAGGCAGGTAGGATTCCAAGACCAATGAACCAATGATCTTCCTTGCTCATTCCCTTTGGCAATCTCAAATGTAGAAGAATCACCAATGCTAACCATGGAAGTAGGGATCCTGTTTCCACCGGATCCCAAGCCCAGTAGCCCCCCCAATCAAGTACAGTGTATGCCCACAACCCTCCCAAACCAACGCCGAGAGTGCCAACCCATAGTGCGGGCCTTGCAAGATGCAAGATTCGATCTCTGGCAGGTGCACCTGGAATCAACATTGCAGTGATTGCATGTACACCTACACCGATGCACAAGGTGTAATATGCGAAGACGATTGGAGGGTGTATGACCATCAAATCGGTTTGTAAGAGGGCATTCAATCCAGGGCGACCAAATGCATCATTGGGTGTAGACCGAAATGGATTCATCATCAGGGCGATTAACATCAATAGCATAGAGAAGCCAACTAGAAGACGAATTCGTAATTGATGCTGCTCTTCTGATTCCGAATTGTGCTTCTCACCATCGATTAGGAGTAAACCACCCAGCATTGCAACCCAAAGTAGCAGAGGGCCTTCTCGACCAGCCCAAATCGCACTGATTCGGTACAGCAATGGGAGATCCGAGCCACCATTCATCCAGACATATTCAAGACTGGAGATATCCAGGATAAAGAATGTCATCAAAGCGAGAAAAGGGAGCATCAAAGCGATGCCGAGTAAATTTCGCATCCATTCACCATCCGTAGTACTTCGCACGGCTGTAACCAAATGCGAGCATAGCGGGGACAATGCGTTTGAAATAAAGCGAGGGTTTTCTGAAAAGTAACCTTAGTCCGACCATGACCTTACCGTGTGGGCCCATGGCTGACATCTCCTCGGGGAAGCACCGTCCCATGACAGCCATCTCGTCATCTGTTAGGTTATACAATGCTGTTTTTCCTTTCAGTATCTTGTGATATGGTGGGAACTCTTTCTTCCAAGCAGCTTGATAGGCCGCCATATTGGACTTTGAGTAATCACCAGAAGCAATGGCGGCAGCGGCAGTCTCTGCAGCGAATACCGCTGACTTGAGTGCAAGGTGCGAGCCTCCTTCAAAGAGAGGAGAGGTGAATCCTGCAGCGTCGCCGACCAAGAGTAATCCATCAGAATATGTTCGTTCATGAGGTCCTGAGATTGGTATTGCCCCCCCAAAACCACGGATTGAACGCGCATCTCCTCTCCATGGTGGATTGACAACCTCGAGTGTTGAAAAATGGGTATTTTCAATGAAACCATCCAGACCTTTGACAATGCCAGACTTCTCTTCACTGACCAACCCGACATTGGCTCGACCGTCGCACTTTGGAATCATCCAAAGGTATCCTTTCTTGGCGTATTTAGGCCAGATATAGAAGTCAAGATAACCGTCGGTGGGGACGTCTAACATTTCGTACTGCATTCCAGCGATTACCTTGGGTCGTTCATTCAGTTGAGTCAATTTCGAACAGACACCAGCGACTCCTGACGCATCGATGATTACCTTCGCAGTAATTGGGAATGCCTCCCCCTTACCTTCGCATAACCAACCGACGAATTTGCCATCTTCATCGATGCGAGTCATACCAGTCAATTTATGTTTCAAATTCAACTTTGCACCTTGAGCAACGGCTTCATCAGCAATCCACTGCTCAAAAAGGTGCTTCTCCAACACATATCCGGATTCAGATAGTTTCTTTTCAGTACCGTCGGGGAAAATCACTCGGATTCCATCAACGCGTTTGCTGATCACAGAATCTGGAATATCCAATTCAAGATTGGCCACAGCGACATCTGATAGACATTCACCACAATGTACTGGTGTACCGATTTCTGCATGATCTTCAATCAAAATCACTGACAAACCTGCTCTTGCAGAGTGGAGTGCAGCCGAGCCCCCGCCGGGTCCGGCACCAACGACTAGCACATCACACTCGGTTGCCATTGGGTGCTTAACAGCCGATACGGGCCTTGAAACACACGGTGCCATAGGCACCGGCTCACATACACTCTATTTCATACGATGAACGTCTCCGGTGGGCATGGGATGGCGCCGATTGAGCCGGTATATTCGCGCCTTGGAAGACCAAGGAGACTTGATTCGCGTTACCCATCCAGTCGATTGCTACCTGGAAGCAGGATGTATTGCAGACAAACTCGTAAAAAACGATGGACCTGCGGTCATTTTCGAGAAACCGAGATTGGCAGATGGGACGATTTCTGAACTTCCTTTAGCAATGAATCTGTTTGGTACCAGAAGTCGGACAAATCAGGCATTGAGAGTCAAAAAACCTGATGAAATCGGATTGAAACTGACCGAACTGATGAAACCCGATATCGGGACGTTCGTTAAACGACCATGGAAAGCATGGCCTTTGGCTAAACGTGCACTGGCCTTACCTCCGAAAAAAATCAGGAGAGGCGCGTGTCAGCAAGTCCGAATGAGTGATCCTGATATGACTAAACTACCCATTCCAACTACTTGGATGCATGACGGTGGACCTTTCATCACTCTGCCTTTGGTTGTAACTAAAAACCCTGAAACTCAGGAACATAACCTCGGAATGTACCGAGCCCAAGTGTTTGGACCTAGAGAAGTCGGACTGCATTGGCAGATGCATAAGCATGGTGCAGAACACGCTGAAGCAAATGAGGGGAAAATGCCGGTTGCAATCTGCATGGGGGGTCCACCAGAAGTGATGTTTAGCGCCATTGCGCCACTGCCTGACAACCTAGAAGAATACATGTTTGCAGGAATGTTGGGTGAGCGAAGATTGCGAATCACCAAGTGTCTGACACAGGACCTATGGGTTCCAGCTGAATGCGATGTTGTCATCGAAGGCTATACAATTCCTGGAGAAACTCGGCTTGAGGGACCATTTGGGGATCATTTCGGACATTATTCTCTTGAGGGGCAATTCCCCGTTCTCCACGTGACTGCGATTACCCATCGCAAAGATGCAGTGGTTCCGATGACCATCGTTGGTAAGCCCCCTATGGAGGATGGATATCTAGGAGAGGCCATAGGAGATTCATTCCTACCTGTATTGAAATTTCAGCATCGAGATGTTTGCAATGTATTCCTACCGCTTGAGACCGGGTTTCACAATTTAGCCATCGTAGCCTCAAAACAACGGTATCCCGCACAGGCCAGAAAAACTGCGCTAGGACTGTGGGGAGCAGGACAAATGATGTTTCTGAAGAGTATTATTGCCACAGGTCCCGACCATAATGTCAAGGATTTGAATGCATTATTGGACGCCTTGGATCAAAACGTTTCAATTCCAGAAGATTTGGTGGTCTTGGATGGCATGGTTGCCGACCAACTGGCGCATGCAGCACCTGTTGAGGGTATTCACTCAAAATTATTGATCGATGCCTCAACCGAACGGCAACAAGAAGGGGCGAAAGTCAAACTAGAGGCAGTCGAAGGTATCTCGCAATATCGGTGGCTACGTCCATCGATGTTGGTCATCACAACGAATATTGAGGGAGGGCCTTCAGAACTCGTAAACACCGATGAGGTGAATGAATCTGCAGCAGCTGCACAGCGTTCGAAAATTTCTCAATTGATGAATTCAATTTGGCAATTGGATAATTCGAAAAATCTTCGGTGGCTATTTATCACCGATGATAGTGTGAATCTCGAAGCTGATGATGCGATGCGTACACTGCTTTGGCAATTATTTTGCAGATTCGAAGTAAAACGTGATTTACACTTCTCAGATGACGGGGGGCGAATCTGTTGGGATGCGACAGCACCCATCCCCAGCATAGAAGGGCCCGTACCAGTTCGGAGGTGGCCTGCTGTTTGTTTGCACGATCCCGACATTGAGAAAAAGGTCGACTTGTGGTATGAACAGGAGGTGCGCACGTGGGCCTGAGGCAAATTTTGGAATTTGTCAAAATAGAGCATACACTATTTTCTCTCCCTTTTGTTTTCATAGGTGCGGAGCTGGCAGGTGACTATACCTTAGTTCAAATCACTTGGATTTTTGTTGCTGCAGTTGGAGCCAGAGGATTGGCGATGGCGCTCAATCGAATCATTGACCGCGAGATTGATGCCGAGAACCCAAGGACATCTGGACGTCACTTGGCCTCGGGCAACATGCAATTGAGTACGGCTTGGTCACTGACTGGATTGTTTCTGCTAATGCTGTTGGTCGGAGCTTGGCAATTGAATGAAGTTGCGTTGGCCATGAGTTGGCTTCCTGTACTTGCATTTGTTGTCTACCCATACATGAAGCGGGTTACTTGGACCTGTCACTTGTGGTTGGGGTTGTGTTTGGGGCTGGCTCCGGCAGGAGCATGGCTCGGAGTCCAGGGGAGTGTGTTGGGTTGGACTGCCATCACTGGTTTCAATTGGTATCCCACTGTATTCTGGATTTGCCTGGGAGTTATGTTTTGGATCGCTGCTTTTGATCTGAACTATGCGCTGATGGATCTGCAAAATGATCGTGAAAATGGAATCAATTCATTTCCAGCCCGATTTGGTGAACAACACACATTACGGACCAGTATTCAATTGACGTTAGTTTGGTTTGCTTGTTTTGCTATCGCAAATCCGATTGATGAGATTTCGTTCTTGGCTGCAGCAGCTCTCATGTGTACGACAAATATCGTTGTGATTCTATCGCAAAAACGCTTGGCTGATTTCCAGAAGACATTTTTCTACACCAGCGTTGCCACTGGATGGGTGTTGCTTGGAGGATTGATGATTGCATGAACAGTGTGGATCCTTTTGATTTATCCAAGGCCCTAGATGGTGCTGCAAAGGCTCACCTCGATCCCACAGTATCACGATTCATTCTGGAAGCGGAATATGAACCAGCGGGAGACCAAAAAAGTGCAATTGAAAAAACGATTTCTCAATTGAATAATTCACAATCGAGATGTGTCATGTTGGGCGTGACTGGTTCAGGTAAAACATTCGCAATGGCCAATGTCATCGAATCACTGAATATTCCCACTCTAATCCTATCTCACAACAAAACTTTATCCAGACAACTGTGGCAAGAAATGTCGTCACTTTTCCCCAATAATGCAGTGGAATACTTCGTATCGCATTACGACTACTATCAGCCTGAAGCGTATCTCCCAAAGAGAGACCTTTACATCGAAAAGGAACTGTCGATGAATGAAAGAATTGAACAGGAAAGATTCTCGACGGTGGCTTCCCTTGTATCAAGGCCTGATGTTTTAGTTGTGGCAACTGTTTCAGCGATTTATGGTCTAAATCCTCCAGAGACATTTTTGCAACAGCATGCTAGGATCCATGTTGGTCAGCAAGTGGAGCCACATGATGTCGTCAAGGAATTGGTTGCACTACAATATCGTCGAGTGAGTGGAGAAATTTCGCGAGGTGAATTGCGGTTAAGAGGAGAAATCCTTGATTTGTGGATGCCCAGTAGAGACGATCCGTTGCGTATCCAATTCGATTTAGATGGGATTACTCGGATACAAGTCTGTGAATCTGTCTCATGGGAATCGATTGACGAAGTTGAGGAAGTTTGGGTCCATCCCAAGGAATTTTTCATGACCAGTCCCGAGAGATTTGAACGAGCGATGGAGGATATTGAATTTGAATTGCAAGAAAGGTTAGACTTTTTTGAAAAGGCTGGGATGGATCTTGAGGCACATCGTTTGGAAACCAAAACGCGATATGACCTCGATATGTTGCGAGAAATTGGTCATTGTAGAAGTATTGAAAACTACTCTATGCATTTTGATGGACGTACCTTTGGAGAAAGGCCGTATTGTTTGTTGGACTTTTTTGCAGCATGCGCACAAACATTCCATGGGACCAAGAAAAAATTCCTTGTGATTATGGACGAAAGTCATGTCACACTGCCTCAATTGGGTGGCATGTATAACGGGGACAAAGCTCGAAAGGACAATCTCATTGACCATGGGTTCCGATTGCCTTCAGCAGCAGACAATCGGCCATTGAAAGGACATGAATTCCAGTCCATGGTACCTCAAATGTTGTACGTGAGTGCCACACCAGGAGAACGAGAATTGAAACAACTTTGTGAGTGTACAGGACAACAAATGCCAGAACAAGACCCAAGGGAGAAACGGAAACCGTTACTGAAAGATGCATTGGGGGAAATTCAGGGCATCTCGCGAATGGAAATTCGACCTACGGGCTTATTGGATCCACAAATTGAGGTCCGCCCTACAGAGGGTCAAGTCCAGAATCTATTGGACGAAATCAATGATTGTGTCCAGCGGAATGAGCGAGTACTTGTAACCGTGATGACGATTAAATTCGCGGAAGAAGTTGCGGACTACTTGCAACGAATGGAGATTAAAGCACATTACTTACACTCGGAAATAGACACGCTTGAACGAAGTGAAATCATCAAGGCACTGCGGATTGGCCATATCGATGTGATTGTTGGAATCAATCTCTTGAGGGAAGGACTGGATATTCCTGAGGTTAGCCTGGTGGCAATATTTGATGCAGATAAAGAAGGGTTTCTACGGAATGAACGGAGCCTGCTACAGACCATCGGGCGTGCATCTAGAAATGAAAATGGAAAGGTGATTCTCTATGCTGATTCGATGGGAAGAGCGATGGAATCGGCGATTTCACAGACAATTGAACGACGTCAGAGACAGATTGCACACAATGAAAAGAACGGAATTATTCCAAAAACCATCGTCAAACCCTTGCCTGTGATGGGTATAGAAGCCGATCAACTGTTGGCTGGAACTGCCGGTAAGGGAATCACCGGAGGGAAAAGATTCGTTGGTGGGTCCTCAAGTCAGGCTGCCAAAAGTCGAGCGCATGAACTGATCACCAAATTTGATCTCGGTGCAGGCCTGTGGGGAGACAATGTTCTCTCCAACTTATCACAGCCCAACTCTGATGAGATTGGCATGGAATCAACTTCTGATGATGTCACTATAGAGCGACTGAAAAAAGAAATGATTCAAGCAGCGGAGCGATTGGAATTTGAGAAAGCTGCCCAATTGAGAGATAGAATTTTGCAATTGGAAAACTCAAAAACCAATTGAAAATTCAAAACCACTGTTTGAAGTTAAGGTGTCGGCTCGCACGCTCGTTCCCATGGCACTACAGCGCGATGATTTTGATGCACCTGTTGTTGATTATTCATTTAACGAAGTAAATGATGTCTCTTCTCTGATTGATCAAATGGCCAAAGCCGGAGGGTTTTCCGCGACGAAACTTGCACACGCTAGGGATGTTCTTTCTGAAGCCATAAAGAAATCCAATCAAGATGGTGTATTGAATTGGTTGTCGTTCCCCGCTTGCCTATGTGCTACTGGAACCCGAGGGTTCTTTGTAGAGGCAATTAAACGGAAGGCCTACAATGTCATCATCACCACCTGTGGCACACTCGACCATGATATTGCTAGGACTTACCAAGCATACTACCATGGTGCATTTGAGTTGGATGATGTGGAATTGGGAGAGCAAGGGCTGAATCGACTTGGTAATGTCATCGTACCAAATGAGTGCTACGGAGATATTCTGGAACAATCTGTACTACCTTGGTTAGAAGAAATAGAGAATGAGCGTAAGGAGATGAATCCCGAAAATCCATGGCGAGGATTTGGGAGTGTGGAGCTCTGTTGGGCCTTTGGTGATCGAATTGCTGATGAGAGTAGCTTATTGCATTGGGCCGCAAAGCATCGAATTCCAATCATTATCCCTGGCCTATCTGATGGTTCGATTGGCGCCCAATTATTCATGCATCGTCAACGAAGTCCCGACTTCATGATTGATTTCCTCGCTGATGAACAAATCCTCTCTGACCTGACATGGACTTGTGAAGAAAGTCATGCCCTTATGGTAGGTGGAGGAATCTCTAAACACCATGTAATCTGGTGGAATCAGTATCGTGGTGGATTGGATTCAGCCGTTGGAATTACAACGGCATCAGAGCATGATGGTAGCCTCTCGGGTGCACGATTGCGCGAAGCGATTTCGTGGGGGAAAATCCGGCCAGAAGCACCGCAAGTCACCGTTGAGGGCGATGCCAGTGTTTTGCTGCCACTCCTAGGATCAGATTTGTTCAAATGAATGAGCGATGCATTCCATCAACCCAACTCGCATTGCAGTCATGGGGCGCCAACCGTCAGTACCACATTCAACTAACGCATTGTGGAGAGGAGCCAAATCAGGCCGTCTACGTGCCCCACTGTATTGTACAGCTGCTGGAGATGGTATCTCACTGAGAGAATCAATCGTATGAGTATGATTCATGGAATTTTCAAACCTCAACCACAAACGACGGATTTCATCAACAACCATTTGTTGAGTCCAAGCCCTCCTCCCACACAATTGAAAGCGACCCCTGATTCCATTACTGGATAGGATCCTATGCGCACTTTCAGCGTCGCGAATGTGCACCCAGTGATATATTCTAGAATCGACTTTTGGCTCGACTCCGGCCAATATGTCACTGACCCATTGATTGATTGTACCTTCACCATTCGGCGAGTATACATCGATGAAATCAATGGATAATTCCTCTGACACACCATCACTTCACGAATTGTCATTGGCATGTAAAATCAAGGCGCGCTCCACGATTTCAATAATCAAATCTATTTCTTCAGATGTGATGCCAAAGTGAGGTGTGAATCGTAAGGCATTCTTTCCTCCATGAATGATACCCAACCCCATGGTTCGGCAGAGTTCTTCGACTTGGCCAAATCCAACCACTTGGTGAGTTTCTGGATTTAACTCTGCACTGCATAGTAGCCCTGTTCCTTGAACTTTCAGAACGGTTTCAGGCATCTTTTGAGCCAACAGTGTCAACTTCTCAACCAATTCATAGCCTCGTTCTCGGATATTGGTTCGTAACTCAGGAGTGATCTGGTCCAAAACCGCAACGGCAGCTTCCAAGGCCCGTGGATTGGTCGTCATAGTGTTTCCGTAAATTCCAACCACATAGAATTCTGCAGCCCTTGGAGACAGGCCCAGGACAGACAATGGATATTGTCCTGCATTGAGAGCTTTCGACCAAGTCTCCAAATCGGGTACTTCACAGTTCTCAAATCCCTGATAATCAATGATAGAAAGACAACCTTGACCGCGAATCCCTGCTTGAATTGAATCGACCAAAAGCATACTCCCATGATCGAGTGTCAATCGCCGAGCCTCATCATAAAACTCACGAGTTACACACTGTCCGGGATTCCCTTCGCCTTGAACCGGTTCAATAGCCATCATTTCAATGAAGAAGCCTTCATCATCTGCACGTTTGAACATTGCACGTAATGCATCGATATCATTGGCAGGGACCAACAATAGATTGTCTCGATCCCTGAATGTCGCCAGATTTTTGTCATAGCCTGCTTTGCAAGAGTGCGAAATTTGTGCTGGACGATCTGTTCGCCCATGGAATCCCTGCTCAATCGCCAACAGCTTGATCGGCTTACCTTCATGCGCCCCACCTGGTCCTGTTTGTAAATTGGCATTCACATCTGCGATTCTCAAACTGACGGTTACCGATTCAGAACCACTATTCATACAGATATATTTAGAAAATGGACAATTCCCACGAGTGTGGCCTAACTCTTTCTTGAGACGATCTGCCAATCTGGATTGACTGAATGATGGTGTCATGACATTGGCCATCACCCAATTTTTTGACATTGAATCGATGACCTCTCGAGGGCCGTGCCCCCCGCCGAGCATCCCATAGCCTCCATTATCGTGAATCACAGCACCTCGCGAAGTAATCACCCAAGGGCCCCTGGCCGCAATAGCAACATAGGGGTTAATCGTCGCTGCAGAGTAAAAGTTGATGTAATCTGATTGCAGCGAGGATATCAGATCCGATTCATCTTGTGAAATCAAATCAATTCCAAATTCTTTGACTAGAGAATCGAATACACTCGAGGCTTCCTCAATCGCCTCAACTAATTTTGAATCATGTTCGCAGAACCTCTCGATTGTCTCATCGGATAGCCCAACTGTCTGGGCCTTCGACTCCCCTGCGAGTTGGCGCAGGCGCATCAAACTCTCAAGCATGATTAGTCGACTTAGCGGACCCACATGAATATTCTCTGTACATGAGTTGCAAAACTGATAAAATCACACTGGCTATAAAAATTAGTGACGAATTGAAAATTTGATTTTTGTTGCGGCAAAAAATGAATTTGGGAATTGGCCGATAATATGAAAAAAATATCCAAACTCAATTGAAATTTATCAAGTATATAATGGGCTGATTATCGAATATTCAATTGAAAAATCATAGATTATCGGCCTTTTTCAATTGAAGAACTGAATTAAATTGCACAGGGGATGGTTTAATAGCCCACTCGTACCGTCGAATGGTAAGCAGGATGGGATGCTGCATTAAGGAGACGAAAAAAATGGCAGATGAAAATTACAGAATTCAGGAGCTTCTTCAGAGAGAAGTTTACGTGGGAGACAATCTGGTAGGCACTATTGTAGGGGAACGATATCACCCCAATGAGGATCGAGTCAGGTCCATGCGAATTCAAGTGCAGCCCGACGTTGCAGAAGAATACATGCGGAAGCCCGCCGAACATGCACCTCTATCGAAAGAGTTGATTCATTCAATCCAAGATGATGGGTCTGTAAAACTCTCAAAATCAATGAGAGAACTACAGAGACGTTGGAGAAATACGGTTCGAATCGAAGAACAACTTTACGCTCCTGACGAACTATTGGATCGAGCCGTGCTCGATGACGATGGAATGGAACTAGGAGTTGTTGTCGATATGGTAAAGGTCAAGCGGACATACCGAGGCATCACAGTTCAGCTTCGTTCAGCGATTCGACGCAGGTACGGTTTAGGAGAAACCATCGATATCCCGGTGACGGCTTTGGCTAGAACCCGTGCACGTCTTGACGAAGTCGTACTTTCGCGCACATACGAGAAATTGCGCTCATTGCCGAGTTACATTCAGATCAACGAAGGCATTCTAGAGGATTGATGACAACCGTCATTGTTAATTCGGGGATGGCGGTCGCCGGAATGCTCTGGACGGGTAGCTTAGGTTGGCTGGAGCACCCGGCTGATAACCGGGAGGTCGCAGGTTCAAATCCTGCCTCGTCCACCTCAAACAACAAGAACGG